>JGI24158J21664_10006159_pt1 | contig 15777 bp, 9 predicted proteins | sample Ectturendosymbi3_FD_21664 | JGI IMG/M metagenome (IMG submission 21664)
TTGCGTGGAAACAAGTGAAACAGAACATTAGCAGAACGGTAAAATGGAGAGAACAGCAGCAAAACATTTCCTTGTTAGATTTTGAAACTTTGCAAAATCAAAAATTTTCGGCTAATTGGTGAGCAGACCGCAGCAGGCTGGAATGACGTCACCGCTAAAAATTGTTAGCGGACTGTTTCAAAACCTTTAGCGGACTGCCCGAAGACTGGACTGTTAACGGCCCGTGCCATCTCTATCCAGTACAACTAACTGGCCTACTTGGAGTCTGAATGCGGCACGGTGATCTGAAAGTTAAATGACACATCAACATAAACTGAACCAAGAAATCATTTTCACTACAAAATGAGAAACCCCCACGGAACCCTTAAATACTGCATGTTTTGCGCGGAACCTCCGTTGAAGAGCACTGATCTAGACCTTTCCATAAGTTACTGTAGAGAAAAAAATGCAAGCCACCCTTGATGGTAAGCAACACGACTCGACAACCTTCCGGTTCCTTCAATGCCCTGGCGTCCTTGCACTGATTTGTGTTTTTTCTAGCTGAATATTAATTATCGCCACATAAAATCAACTCAACACGAAATGATGTAAAAAAACATAAGCCGTGGCTTACAATCGAATAAATACAATATATGCTTGTCTTCAGTTTTCCACTCAAGTACAAAAATTCATTTTTAAAGACAACCAGTGCTGACAATCAGACATGGGCCGATTACGTCACAAATGCAATTGATTACGATTACATTGAAAGTAATCACGATTACAATCGCGACTGCATTTGTCTTGAAACATCCTGAGAAAGAAAACAAAATCCATTTGCATGGTTTGATGTAAGTTTATTTTCAGACAGCATACGATATGAACAAATGCAATAAACGAAACTACGAATCACTCAGGAGTAAGCACCGGAAAAAAGAAAAATCATATTAATTGTTTGCTAAGATGTTAACAAACCTTTAAATTTTTGATATCTTTAAAAATGCTTGTTACGGTTGATAAACACCAACGTCCCAAATCTTGAATCCGTCAAACAACATCTATCAGGCTTGAACATACGTCCAGTAACGCTGAAAATTCGTTTGTCTGTACTGTGATTTTAAAATCGCTGGCTATTTTTTCAAACTGGGTTACGATGTTTTCAGCTGTGTAATGGCCTTTGGATTGTCTGCAAGCCAGTAAAGCATTGCGTATCTTTTCGTTTGAAATGAAATGAGCAGTGTTACGAATATAGCAGCGCATAGGGTGAAAAGTCAAGCGATCAGCAAAACCTCACTGAGTTTTTTTAGCACCATTTGGTGGTTGGTTTCTGTTGACATGTTAGTTGTCAGCGTTGTGGAAAGGTGCTTTCAACTTAAGATAAATCACCTTATTCTTAATAAAGCTCATTTTTATGTAACTACTGTACTAACTATATACATAACCTACTACAGTACTTCTATTTTTGAATAATGTAAATAAAACCAACACCTCTCCTCGCAGTGTAGTGCTAACTCTTCTGTTGCCGAAGTGTCAGTCCGTTTTAAGAAAATCTCTTATTTTTGTTGATAAGTGTCACCAGAGTGACTAGACACCGCATTACCTTTGGCAGCCAACAGGAAGGCTAGCTGGAACAAAGCGAAATTTAGCTACCAAACGCTGTGTTCGCCACTGGACTATCCGGATGTAACGCGTACAGACGGGCAAATCGCCTCTGAGAAATAGCCATAACAACCAATGATAAAGGAGGAAACACAATCTCCAAAACCGTGGTTCATCTCACAGTGACGTAGCGTGAAGAATTCCAAGTTTAATCGCGATAATAATCGTCGATTGCAAATAAATTGGTATGGTAATGTAATCGATTACAATTTACGATTACATGTCATTCTTGATCAGTTCAATCGATTGCGATTACTCAAAACACTAAGTTATTACGATTGACGATTACAATTACCCTATGTGTGCTGACAATCCGCAACACGAATAAATACCACCCTACGTATTTTAGTTACTGTTATTTCCTTCTAATTTATAGCCCACACCTTTTTTATCAGTTTATTCTTGGAAAATTCATGTGCAAAGATACGTTTACATTTTGCATTTTTGCCCGCAAAATATTTTGCATTTGACTATTTTCGCTGGTGCATCCTTGAATGACATGAGTGAACATTAGACTTCTCGAAATAAAAGTTTTGTTTGAACCCCCATAATCCACAACTGTGAAATTTTTTGCGGCGTGCTTGTTCAGAGTGTTGTATGCTTGAAGTCAATTTTTTGTGAATGAAAATTTGCGAGTAACTGAACTTCGATGTGCTTTTTTTAGCAATGCAAACCAGACAAGGAATCGTTCTGGCAGTGTCGTCCATCATTTTGCGCAGGGACAGCACCGCACAAGTTCTTTCTATGTGAGTAGATTGTGCGTACCGATGTGCTTATTGGAGCATCTACGTTTCAAAAGTTTAGAAGTGTTTCACGACAAACATTTTCGGCTAAAGCAGACTAACGTCCGATTTTCCAATAAATTTTCCCCGAAACGTCTAACTGTCAGATTCGCTAATGAATTAATGTAACCCCACAGTTTATGTTAGCTCAAGCTATACTTTCGTAAGAATTCACTGTTTTTTGGTAGATCATTTTGAATATAACGTTGGACTTGGATTGTAACAGAAGTTGACATTAAAAATACAAACACGTGAAACTAGAAAGTTTAACATTTGTAATTTACTGGGAAGATGTTCGAATTTTCTTTTTTTTTTTCATTTAATCGGTTCTTAATCTTTATCTAGAAACCTTACATTTTAGCTATTGAAACTCCTTCACTTGATTTGTTTTGCAAAAAGGTTTTAAACATTTTCGCATATAACTGCATAGTTGCGTGAATGAAACAAAACAAAGTGAATATATTTACAGGCAAGCTCACCCACCAGAGTGCCAGCTAATTCGGTTCCTCACAAGCAGGACCATATTCAAAAAAAGGAAACTCCCTTCAAAGCTGTAAGTGGTTCCCTTTGACTAGCACTGCATGTTAAAGACGTATTTTGTGCCATCGAAATTCCTAGTGTCAATGAAGTAGAGCTATTGTAATTTCAATCAAGCACTGTTACAGTAATCTCCTGGCAAGTTCGCAACTTGAATCTGAGCAGTTTGTGCGAAATTGGCAATAATGCTCTATGCTGTATTTGCAAAGCGCATTGTTAGGCAATGTGAGGCTTATACTGTATCAGCAAAAATGATGATGCTGATCATTAAGGCTGAAGTTTCGATACTGATTAATGTATTGACTGAGGCTAATCTTTTAGGCAAGACATATATTATTCAATTACATTATACTATTCCGTGATAATGTCAGTTCCACCCAAGTGTTTGAATGAGTCACAGGGATTAGAAGCAGTTTCTGATTTGAATGAGGCAAAACCTTAAAGTATACGAAGCATTGCACGACAGTACGAAGTGATTATGTCAATGAGGTGTTGGAACACTGCAACCAACAAACGATAATAAAAAAGATGAGAAGTGTAAAATTCAAGGGTAGAGAGACGGCTCTAACTTACTAATACGTTATATGTTGTGGGGCCCCTGCGAATGCTCGCCCCCCCTGACCGGGGGTACGGGGCTGCCTTGCCACGGCACTGTACATAACACTTCACAGGATGCGAGTTAGTTGGTACACATAGTCGAAACTGACGAGGAACAAATATTAAAACAAGGCCGCAGGAACTACCTCATTCCTTCATCGTCATACTGAAGCGTTACATAACGGTAGAAAGAAAACTGAAAAACATTAGACAACTAAATTGAGCGGATAAAAAAGTTGTTTGAAGACGCACATTATTTGACAAAAGCATACAATCTTTTTTAATCAAGACATTGTATGGCCTAACGAAAAAGGTAGCTTGATGTGGAAACGTTTAGGCATTGTTGTAGCCAACGGGATGGCGTTTTATACTAGGCTGTGCGAACCTGCTCCACAAGTGGCATGCTATGCGCACAAAACAGTGTTTTTACTGTAGCGGAACACTCAGCAGGGAGCATCAGTGCCATTGAGCTTGTTTTCTGCACAAAAAAGTGATTTCAATTTCTTCTGAGTGTCCCTCTCATCCTTCTGTGAGACATGAAGTAATACACCAAGATATTTTTTTGTTCTGCAAACTTAATCACTTACACCAGGGGTCTCCAAACTATGGCCCGCGAAGCCATTTTATCCGGCCCGCGGTGACATTGTGTCAATAATAAGAAATAATATATTCACGAAAAACTTATTGCCTTGGTAGAATGTAACATATCCCGAGACAATTAACAGTACGTAAGATGTCCGGCCCTAGAACTGTTGTGTAATGGCTTATGCAGCCCTCAAACATAAAAGTTTGGAGACCTCTGACTTACACCATACAAGTGTACAATTGTTTTGGCCGACTGTTTAAACGTCTTGCGGGGAAAGCCCGCCGATTGTTTTGTTACAGTTATAAACAATTTATCTGCATCTTTCAGAAGTCAACCTGTGCAACACATTTTTGCAACCATTTATTTCCCTTGTTTTTTTGCCATTCAGGACAAAAATCAGGCAATAACTTGCCATCTGTTCGTCCAAATGAAGTACATAATTGAATAATTTTGTGTGGTTTTGTCACTAATTTGTGATATTTTATAAAAATTAATATTGCTTTCCAAATTTCCTAAGCTCACTGAAAACGTAATCAATACACGCAAAATCACTGATTGTGTGATGACTTTTCGATTCTCAAAATTTTTTTTTTCAAAAAGTCACTTTAGTTTCATCAGCAAGCCTGAAAACGTAGTGAATGCACTTTTATTGCGATAGTAAGAAAAGGCATTTTGTCAAGACGTTCGTCTTTTGCAGCGTTTGCCAGCTAACTACCCTCCTCTGCCGCCACAGCCGTCTGATCCTTATCTGACGAAGCCCCTACCCCCTAATGCTCCTAGCCAACCACCTCAACTTGTGTTGGGAATAAAAAAGGTAGGTGCCACAATTTCTTTCGTTATGAAACAGTGCAACAACTTGGATGAACATTTAAAAAGCCTAACTTTTTCCTGGAGATGCTTTGTTACTTTTCCTTCACTACCCGGGAAATATGTTTCGTGGCTTTCGTTTAGTGTAGCAATTGGTCATTTTTTTTACAACTAAACATCACTTGCATGGTGATCCATTCGTCTTTTTTTGGTCATAAACCAAATTTATTGAAATAACTGAAAAAATTAAGTTAATTGGGTCATGGTGTCCGAAAAGGTAGGCTAGTGAATACTGTTTTGGCGAGTTTTAATACTCCTACGGGAGAAATGACTGAAATGCCTCAGCGACAAAGAAAACGCCCAGGGTCTATTAATTATTTCTGAGGTGATGGTTTGGGTAGTTCCAGTACGTTTTGTGAAAGATTTAACTGACTGAATAAAAGATTCATAAAATCTTTATGAATCAAAATAATATGAGATAAAACTCAAGATTCTGTGTTGCAATTTTTGTATTTATCTAAATACAAAGAAAGATTTTCTTATAATATTCTTAATTTTTTGTTGCTTTCGATTCATCAGTGTCAGACTAGTATCAAGACAATTTTAAACTTAAATAGTATTGTTAGTTACGCCCAGCTTTTATTTTTGCTGATAGGGTAGTTACTTGAAACTTGCATTGCCATTTCATAATCATGTTGGTAGTTCAGAATAAAACCTTGGTTTGGGTTACACGTTGTTGATTGAAACGTTTCACTCAACAAACATGGTTTGTAAGAAATTGAGTGAACATGACAGTGTGTCTAAATATATTTATCAGCTGTTATAATGTGTTAAAGAAATTCGGGTGTATTTCTTGGGTGAAGTTTTAAACATGGTTATGGTGTTTCCTTCAAACTTCTATTTAAGAATTTGTTTGTTTCGATTTTAAACAAAAGGCTAACTCGCAGATGGCCCACGTTTCTCAGAACCTATTTTTTCTTATAACTTCATCTGCAAAACGTAAATCACCAATCAAAGATAGGTTTATCCTGATACCTGGACAGTTTTGGGATACAAGCACCATTCTTCTATGAAACCTATACATTGACCAGTGCTGTATGACAGGGTTCCCACACGGTATTGAAAGTAATGAAAAAGGATTTAATTTTGAAATCGATTTTCAAGACCTTGAAAAAGGATTGAATTTGGCCAAAATGTACATTCAGTATTGAAAAACTATGGAATTTCCCATTTCAGCCATTTGCTTATTCAAACTTTGTTCTTTGCCACTGATGATAGCTTTGCAAATGTTTTTTACGTTGTGTTCCGTGAATAACATTCTGGCAAAAAGAAGATAAGTGATGGTGTTTAAGTTCTTTCATTTAGTAATGAAAAGGTATTGAAAAAGCACGGAAAATGTTTTTTTACTGTGTGGGAACTCTGGTATAGTCCCATTTTGCCATCAAAATGAGTAAGAAAATCTAAAACTGGATTCATAACAAAAAGTAAATCTATTAAGCCCCTTTTAGNCCTGCAGGTGCCAATTTTTTTGCTAACCTTTGCAACACCATAACTCGCCAGCCGGTTCAGCTAAAGAGCTGTTCAAACCATCTACGGATTCGGGAAGTCTTCCAGTTGAAATAAAAAAAATTTTTTTGATTAGGGCTTGTTTTTTTTGTGTGTGGCGTCATAATGGGGACAGGTTTTCGCCTTTTTGACCGAGTTTTCCTTGCCCTGAGCGCTAACACAAGCCATTTTGGCCCAAGTTTTTTTAGGAAGTAGGCTATAATCCGAGCCATAAATTTGGCTCCTGGTATGCTAGAAAGCCAATCAAGGTCTCCAAAAACTCAGATCATAGCTTATTGTCCTGAAAAAGACTTGAGCCAAAAATGGCTCGTTGGATTGGCGCCCAGGGCCAGGTGACCTCAGCCCAAAAGGTGCGAAAACTTGCCCCCATTATGACGTCACTAACAAGAAACCCCAATCCCAGAACTAAAATTTTTTTTAAATCTAAACTAGAAGACTTCCCGAATCCGTAAATGGTTTGAACAGTTCTCTGGCTCAATCGGCTGGCGATTTATGAAGTTGCGAAGTGGCCGGGCATTTTGCAAAAAAGTGGCGCACGCAGGACTTAAATAACCAAGTAAGCTTCGAAGTAATAGGCAAGTGATATAGCATTATGTCTAGTCCTTGCACTGATTAGATCTTGGAGAACCAAAACGCTTTGTTGACTGCATGTTATTGGTAAACTTTTGTAAATTACCTTACATCAAATATTTTATGACATACAATTTACCCTCCTCATTCATTGATGCAATGTAGGGCTTTGCATAAGCTTCCACTTAGATCGCATTGCAGTTTTTAGTATTCTTTGTCCACAGAATTTAAACCATTGCAACAAAAATAAAATTAAGTGTTGAAATACATTTTTGAAGTGATGAAAGTAAATAAAAAGTGTACAATTACTGTAATGCTTTATGCACACATAAAAACAGTTGGGTAAACCAGAAGCTAACAACGACTCCTACATTTGAAAATATGCAAAGAACTGCAACATACCTACATAAAAACGAAACGTAAAAAATTATATGGCCAATGTGTTTAACATACATTTTCGTGGCAAAGGTTTCAAGCTCATTCTCCAGGATGCTAAGTTCATTCTGATGAAAATCACACCCTTTCACGTTTCAGTCAATCTTGCTTTTGCATGCACGGAGAAAATGTTAAACCAGGTTAGTTGTATAAATAACCAAAATATCTGACTCAATGGCGCCCAAGTCGAATAACTAAAAGTAGTGGATCGTGTTGTATAACGTCTTCACTCTCGCACGCAACGCAGTAGACTCAGTTTACACGGCAGCAACAAGGAATGCAATGCACAGATACATGAAAGAACACGAAGATGATTTGCGGCGTTAATAAAAAAGCAAACTCGAATGATTTGATGAAACACAAACGTAGATGTATGACACTAAGAAAGAACATGCACATGGCCGGCGCCACCACGGTTGCTATAATGCAGGTGTGGGAATCTGTGGCCCGCGTGAAAATTTACTATGACCCGCGTCAGATCTTACGTTACGAAGTTAGAACACTACATCGCGACAAAACGAAACTCCAGGACAAGCAAACACGAAGAAAGTAGCATGTCAAGAGAAGTCTCTCTCGCTCCTTGACATAGTTTTCTCTCCTTATTTACCTTTGTAAGATGAAGGTAGAATTTTGAGTTAAAATTCATTAATTTTGCGGCCTGCCAACGATTTTCCACAATTCATGCGGCCCGTGATGGTATACACAGTAGTTTCCCCATCCCTGCTGTAACGCTTAACACCGTTGCATACTTTCGAGTTTCAAGCAGACCTATTTGTAAAATGCATGCGGGAGTGTGAGGCTGCGGAGCACCAGGGATCACTCATTTGGGCTGCAGACCTCTCGACGACAAACCTTCTTATAGTGAAAAGGGAGCAGTTAATATAAGCAACAGTTACTAGATTGTGTCGCTCTGGGTATAAGGTTTAATACTCTCAATGCGTCTACATGCTTAATGGAAGCACATTGCGTTGAAGGCAATTTCAAGCCACTAGAAGAAATTTGAGTAACTTCTCCGCAGAAAACCTTATAGTTGTCGTATGTATTGCAAATATTTATGATAGCTAAAAAGAAAATGACCTCTTAAAACTATTTCCATAGTAACAACGTTAAAATCAATGTTCATGGTAATCTGGGTTCAGGGGTGTAGTGCCAAAAAAAGAGGTGTGGAAGTGGCATTCCCACCCAACTGCATCCCTGATTTAGGTTAAAGTCGAACTTTAACACCAAATATCGTTCATATGCTCTCACACGCAAAAAGCTCCTTTTGTTCTCGCAATCCACTCAGGTAAGTTGTACCTGAAAACTTCAAGACTAATTGCTCCGCTGAAACGAAGATAGCAGAGTTACGATAAAGGTAAAGAATCAGATGAAGTGTGGAGCACGCAAATACAATTGCTTATGTCACAACCATGCTGCGGTGCTATACACGAGACTTGTCATTTATTCATTTATGCTGCTCCAGGCGCTCCACGCAGAAATTGAAATGAAAAATCTAAATCTTCACGTAACGTTACTCGTGCAAAAAGGTGTGGGAACGCTGTTTCCACGCGTTCCAATCCTACTGCACCCCTGTCTGTGTTCCTACAGATTCTTAAAGTATGGAAAAAATGTGATCCTTTTCCAGCCTGGAAAAACCTTGAATTAATTTTTTGGGCTGTTTGTACGGAAAAGGAAATAATTTTCCAGACTTGATCGTTTGACATGTTTTCTGATAACATTTTTATATTTATGTTTTTGATAAGATTGGTAATTTGACTTCATTGAAATAAAAAACATAAAACGTGAGCTCTCATAGGCTTAAGTTTTCTTTCCCATCCACCTTGAAACGAACTGTATCAGATCACTTCTGAAGTTGAGTTGTTATTCTGGTTGTATCTTTTTTCCGTACGGTAAGACTGAGCAGAAATGACTCATCGGGATCATGGTATGAACCGAAAAAAATCTCAGGACGATGCTCGCTGTTACAAATACTGAGTCAACGATATGTTCTTACCACTGGGCTTATCTTCGTTTATGTTGCTGCTTAATTTTTGTGTAATTGCTTCACGGTCTGTGGTTATTGGCCTCTTTTTTTCCTTTAGCAGAAAATCACTGTGTTTTTGTGGACAATCAAAGGATAACAGTCATCTTGTTTAACATGCAGAAGAAATTATAAACCCAATTATAAACAATTAATAAGTGAGGCCTTCAATAGAAACGGCTTTGATAGAGAGCAAGTTGGGATACCATAATTAACAACCTACATTGCTTGCCGGAAAGCAGAAAAACACGTTTGCAGCTTTTCCATTTACAGTCAACATTATTCTCAAATGTCAATTCCACCAGTTGCGCACTAGGAGACAGGCAATCCTCATTCGCAACCTGTACTTGAACCTCATCCAAATACAAGTTGTCGGCACTGTCACGGGGCAGTGCTAAACCCAGTACGTTTGTAGTGTCTGTTAACGTTGACAAGTTGACTTGTGTGCTGTAAATAATTAATAAGACTGATAACATTCACTGGTAGGCAAATGTGAAAATTTAAACCCTTCTGCTACCTTACCTTCTACATTTAATGAACTTGTCAAGAAGTTGTAAGTTGTGTAAATTGTGGTAAAGATGCCACAAGGACTTGTCGAAACCAGCTGCACCAAACTTGTAAAGTCAATAAGGCTTTCTTTGTTTTTTATCATATATCTATCTCTGAAGTACCTCTTTTTTCCGAATGCTGCTCCCATACCTGTGTCAAAAAACATTTGTGGGTTTATGTGACAACATGCAGTATTTTTACTTTACTTTTTAAACAATGGATGTAATCCAAAGCATATGACCTATGTACTTAATACTAATCAGAAAAGTTGGTTGTAAACAAGTGCTTAGAAAAAAGGCATTGTTATACTTCAGAAACATCTGCAGTCAGTATGAAAAATTGCGTGCAATCACCTTAAATTTATCGTAATGCAACAGAGCAAGACCATCATCAAATTTGTTAAAATATTGTTGTTTCATACCAAGGCTAGTTTCACGTATGTATGAACATGTCTCTCAAATCCAGTTTAAAATACTATTTCAAACACAGTTACACCTAACTCCACATGCATTTGCTATGTTTTCCCATGCGTTCGTTTGTTTTATCTGGTTCTGGTACAATGCTTTTGGGTTAAATTGATGTTTTTCAACTTCAGCATTGCTCTACTAACATAGTATGTACTAAGAAAGGTGGTTGGGCTCGAAATTTTATGACTGTTTCAGTTGGGCTAGGCTCACTTGGTTTGTTCCTTGTTTCAGTTTGTAATGATGGGTTGTTAATCATACAGATTGTTGCAGACTGCAGACTATCTTAATTTTTAGTGAGGTCAAGATGGTAACGTTCATGTCTTGGGTTTGCTGCAGGAGAATGTGAAAGTAAAGGTTTCGGGCCCGGCAAAAATTTGCAGTCACCCGTATGCATCAAACACCCCTAATTCTTAAAACTCCAGTCATCAAACACACCCCTAATTCTTAAAACTCTTAACCGCTTATGAACATTGGTGACAAAACTTGGCTTACCAAAGTTTCACAACAGTTTCCGATTCATATGAATGTCCATATCAACCAACAAACATTAAACCTTCTGGAATTATGCAGTTGCAATGAAATATATCGTAGACTTGACCAAGAAAACATGTCTGGCTGCACAGGTGACATGCTACAGTAATTCTCAGCAGTTCCAGCCGATCGCACGCTGTTTGAATTTCGCCCGTGAACTTCAACCGTAACAACATTTCTGATTTCCTACTGTAGTTCTGAGCTTGGTAGAGACTAGCGTCTAGTCTGCTTTCGTCAGGCAACAAATTTTCGCACGGGTTCTTCGCGCTATTGAATCCGCTTTGATTCGCATGACTTCGGACCATAGCTCCGCAAGCTATGAATAAACAAGGTTTCCATGAGATTTTCCTCACAAACTGTCAGATGTTGTGTTCATGTCATTTCAAACGCACCGTCCAATGTATGTGTGTTTGGGCTGGCTAACCACCGTTGATTGATGTCTGCAAATTTAGACCTCATTTCTCAGCATATTCTTAAGTGTGCACGTTGTGAGCAATTTTTAATTAAACTGTAATGCCAATTTCGTGCTGAATGAAAGATTCGTTTTCAGTTTTGACCTCCAATTTGGAACTAAGATTGAATTTTGATCTTGGAGTTAACCTTGTGTTCGGTTAAGCTTAGGAAGAAAGTATCGAAAAAACTACAAAAGAAGAACATTTCAGAAACGATTGACCTCAATGTATGACAACTTCTTTGAAACATTCTGTCCAGCGGCATTGTTGCTGTCATTCTGGATATTACCTTTGTTTATCACTTCAACACAGTGGAGTATAGCTCTTTCAGACATTCCAGGAAATTTATAGCTTATACTCTATTACTGCTAAAGGCTGTGCTTGCTTTCTATTTTGATAAGCGAGTCAGCTGATTTATTAACCGTTTTTTTCCAAGATTCTAGAATAGGGGCGTACAACCTGTGATCGTACAGGCCATAGATAAAAATTAATGCAGTTGTGCACATGTAATTGAAAATAATAGTTATGATGGCTATGCATTCATAGAAACTCTTTGTGCTACTGTATGCAGATACTTAGTAGAGATGTGTGGAAGCAGGCTAGGATCAGTGCGTGGACGGAGAACAGAAGCAATGCAGAAAAAATATTTTGAACTCATTGATTTCCGCTGTCAAGCGAAATTTCTGACTTTTTCTTGCATGTCAATTTGTAAATACAAAACTTTAGGTTAGTCGACAGATAGTCCGCAATAAATTGCAATTTGGGAATAACCAACCACTGGAAAATATTTGACTTAGTCTTACATGCCAGTTGAAATCTTTTATAATTATAATGAATGCTATATGATTTTACCGAAAAGAGCTACTTATTTCATTAAGCTACAGTAATTTGCTTGCTTTGATTGTGATACGTCAGCCATGTGCTAATGCAGGGCAAAGTCGCTCTGGAATCTCTCTCGGGTATCAGAAAAACATCTGTTGACATAATTTGTAAGAGAGCTGAGTGAGAAAACAATTCCATCAATAGTTTGGAGGTAACACCGCTGTTGCCAGTCCAACATTTATAACCCCTACTGCAGTGGCTCCCAAACTTTTTCTGATCGCGTACCATTTGCGGGTCCCGCACCATCACCACGTACCACCTTGTTTCAGGAAAACTCATCTGCCAAATATTATTCGATCAAAAGTTTCGAAAACTAGAATCAGGGATATCTAGAAACTCCTTTACACCAGTAGTGCTGATAATGACAATTTTGGATGCAAGGCTTGAGCTACTGTACATGTAGTTCAAGCACATTCACCATAATCAGTGTTAAAATTGTTTAAAAGCAATGGCATGCCTATGCTACTCCTTAAGCAAGTTATTACATTTGCTATTCGCAACATGTTTTAAGGAAACATGACATCATGTGACTGAAACCTACTTGCATTGACACTAATCAATCTTAAATATATGAGCATTAGGCCAAGTCAAACACAGATAACCTAGACAAATCAATACGAATTATGTTAACATATTACGTGTAATTTAACGTAAAGAAACAAAATTATAAGTGCAACTGGCTAACTAAGCACATACCTTTCTCTGCTTAACCTTTCGACTTGCACTGACATTCAAGCCGAACCTACGCGCATCTGCCAAGACCTGTGTGAAACTCCAATGTCCGGCTGACAAAACAAAGATAGCGGAATTTCCCATCCCGAAGTTTCTAGATACCCTTACTAGAATTGACACAAATGCAACGTGAACAAAATTGCTGTGAAAAATTATAATGACCATTTGTTGAAACCAACAAGGGAAGTAGGCTGCACAAAAATTTAAGAATTTATTAACAGAACCCGGCAAGCAAAAGCTATAGCTATGAATAAATGTATTTTCGTAAAGAAAAATAGAAAGTTTAGGCCCATTCGCGTACTACCTTGAACACCTTCGCGTAGCCTACCACTGCGAACAACATTTGAGAACCACTGCCTTACTGTGATGATAGTTAACCAGAATTGCCACTCCATCAACAAAGTTCTCCTACAATCAGAATGAAAATGCCTTACATTTCCCTACACCAGGGGTCGGGAACCTTTTTGGCTAAGGGAGCCACGAAGCCTACATGTTTTTGATTGTATTTCCGTGAGAGCCGTATTATATTTTTCAACACTTAATGCAACTAACTTGACTAATGTGTGCATTTTTAAGTAAAATCAACAATTTTAAGCAATGGCAAATGTCTGAATTTTCTCTTTAATAGCATGCTTCTTACTGTTAATGCGACGCTGGTGCTGCATGGTGTTGCTGATGGCTTTGTAGGAAAATTGCAGAAAAAGTTTCATCCGTAACAATCGTGTTAAGACAATATCAAGCGAGCCAGGTGCCGTCATCAAAAGAGCCACATCTGGCTCGCGAGCCATAGGTTCCCGACCCCTGCCCTACACAATCTGAATCAAAAACACAATCATCTTCAGCTAAAACATCTGGCCTTAACACACGACATACTATATATGTTGCACAGAGTGCAAGATCAAAATTACATGTGTAAAACAAGCATCATTACAGAAAGCACCACTGCATAACCGTATATCAATTTTTTTCAAATAAATTTGCTCAATGTCTTTTAAAATTAGCCCGCGCCTTTGGCAATAAATCTTAGCATAATCCCTCACAACTATCCAGCTGGTTCCAATTCACACCGAAAAAGTCTTATCAGTGACAGCATCAACAGCTTCGCAATTTTCAAATTTTTCAAAATATGTTTTCCTTGCTTTGCCATGTAAATGCACAAGTCTTTGGTTGACTTCAAAGTCACCTGGAAAATTCTCGCTAGACTTAATTGTTGCTTCCAAAGTGCACGCAGCCAGACGATTTCTCAGCTTGTTTTGATTGTTATTCAAGCGGGAGAAAGTTTTTTTCAATGCAGTTGTAAACGCACTGCATAACAACTGTACTTTTCGCTGTACAGTCTACTTGTACTGCAGTATCTGCAAATCGGAATAGACTTAACCTGAGCCTTGGCTTTCACTCATACAATTCTAGCCATCAGATCAGACAACTTGGCCACACTACAGTGCTTGCGTCAAAAATAACCCAGTGCTACTAGGATTTGTTGCCTTCTAAATTTCAATTGGAAAATGCATTTTGCAATTGCAGTAACAAATTGTTGACGAAACACGTCTGTAAAGTATCACAAAGGTACAAAAAAGCGATACAAATTCTAAAATCCCTACAGATCCTTACAAAATGGCGGTTTTTCCCATAGGGATTCCCTACTCCCTGCAAAAACCTAAAACTCCCTACTGCAGGGATTTTTCCCTACGAGTGGCAACACTGTTAAGTCAACAGTTTTCAACACCTTTGGCCGCGGGCCTCGCCTGGGCGTTCAGTTCTTGTTGGTTGTGCGTGCAATCGTAATACACTCTCTGTCGTTGTCAGTTGTGTTCTTTTCCAGTCTGCTGCTTGTGCAAGTGCGTTTTAACGTTTAGTTGAGTTCCTTTGTTTATTAAGATGTTTTTAAAGCATATTTGGTCGCCAGTTCAGTTCAAGAACCAAGAAATGCCATGTGCTTATTTCCTCATACAAACATTTATTCAGCAAATGGAAGAAGCGATGCGTAAACATGCACGACATGAGCCAGCACTGTTGTAGCTTAATTACATAAAAACGGTAACGCGTTTCTCTGTACGCTAGGGAAAGGTGACAAATGAAACAATCTAGTAAATGACTCCGCATACATGGCTTTTCGAAAACTAATAGAGCAGAGTCTTAACCGCAAGCTAAAGCAGTAGCCTTGGCCAGAGCAAACAGTCCACAATCATTGCCACCAACTTGGCGTTGCGCATTGGCGAACCTCAACCGTAGTGGGGAGCCCTTGGCAATGTCCTGGGATACAACACTCAGCTGCTTGACGTTGGCAGTAGTGAAAGCAGTTCGATGAAGCGAATCGTAAATGGCTACAGTGTTTCCTTCTGTCCGCATGTTGGATGCTGTTATACAGTGATTGCCACAAGCAGGATCTGGATCCAAGGCTTTACTGAAGATCCCGCAGACGTTTGTAGGGGGGAAACCTCGAGCACATAAACCAGGGGTGTCAAACTCGTTTCAGTTCCAGGGCCACTTCAGGCATATTTAATATGAAGCGGGCCGGACCAGTGAAACCATTGCATAACATCCTGTTATAAGTAATGCCAACTTCCAACTGTTTTTATAACTTTAATGCAAAAATTTCAAGTTTATCTGAAAATGATTATTAGCA
>JGI24158J21664_10006160_pt1 | contig 15777 bp, 7 predicted proteins | sample Ectturendosymbi3_FD_21664 | JGI IMG/M metagenome (IMG submission 21664)
TTGTGCCCAGCCAGATGGCTCAATGAGCAGTCTATTACAAAGCACTGGTTCCAGTCCGTACGTACTTGTCCATATAGTTGGGCCACTGGCCGCAACACGTGACAAGTTCGGAACGCATGACATGCTCAGTTCACCACAACATCTGTAATGGCTCAAATCCAATTGATAAGTGTTGTCAGAGTTTCAGTGTTGGCAAGCTGTTAGTGGCTTCTTGTCTGTGTGAGCTATAGGCGGAACCTGAACCCTAAATCCTAGTTACCTTAATCCTAAACCCTAGCAATTGTCTTTTTATGTATCGTCCTTGTCACATGACCACTTCAAAAAAGATAATGTCTGACTAACGGCAAAATAGCCATAGCACAAATTTGCCTTGTGAGGCAAAATAAACACTACCAAATATGTAGGCTAATGTGTAACTAAGTGAGCAGTTTCGGATTTGGATTAGATATCGGAGTCCATAATTTTCAATTTTCGAATATGGATTGGATATGGACTTCATGAAAAAGTTTTGGATTGGAACAGGATTGCAAAATTTCCATATCCGTACACCACTGATAGTATGGTTTCAACCAGAACAGGATTCGGATCGGATATCATTTTTCAAAAACAGGATAGGATAGTAAAATTCGACTATCCGATCATCTCTGCCGTGCATGGATGATGGTTGTCATGGTTTCAGGGCTGGCAATCAGTTAGCAGTTTCTTGTTTGCATTAAGTGAATTGCAGGCTAAACCCTAACTCTAAACACTCAACCAATAACCCTAAAACTTGACCCTAAACCTTGACCATAAGCCCTAATCCGAAACCCTAACCATGAACCCATAAACCCTAACCAATTTTCTCTGCGTATTGTACTTGTCACATGACCAATTCAACCAATTGTGTTCAAATTAAGGCAAAATAGTCCCAGCACAAGTTTGCCTCATGAAGCAGAATAAACACTACCTGAATGCATTGTGCCACTTTGGGGCCTGTCATGCTTATAAACAGAAAGTTTGACATAACTTACAGGCTTGACACGTCGCCTAACCTAAGTACTTTTCCGAGTCAATTAGCCTACTGTTGAGTTCGCGTTGCGGTCTCAACATGAAACATTTCCAGACTTTGGAATACAGCCAAGAAATGACTTTAATGACTGAGAAAAAGAGTCAAGAAGAAGAACCTGCAGTTTAATGTCATTTATTGAGGACAAGTGGGAATTGGAGGAACACCGAGGAAACTAAAACTTTGCAGAGAAATGGATTTTCACTAGGAAGTATGAAGCTAGAACAAAAGGAAGAATAAGACACTCAACTCGACCGGTGTCAATCGAAATTTCTGATCTGTTATTGTTTTTCAGTTATTTTGTTTCTCAGAATTAAAAAATGAAGTCTGGAAATTAGTTTTCTGATGTGTGTTGTGTAAATTGAAACATTTTGGTAAGACGTCAGGTACCCACTGAAAGCTACAGGACGGGAATCACTTTAACCATTGAAAATTTTCGGAATTAGTCCTTGACCTCAATTATTTTTCTTTTTCTCACCCTAACCCGAAGCTCAACACGACATACTTACCTAAACACGAATTCCTAAGCCCTAATGAACAGTTTTGTCCGTGTATTTGGTATGTAGAACATTACTTTGTGCATGCGTACTTGGTGTGAAGTCAGAAATTTCGCTTGACACCGGAGTGGATATTGTGAACGGTTTGCATTTGAATGTAGTGGACATATATTTTGCTAGTGATTTGTGAATTGTATTAAGGATGAGAGTAACCCACAACATTGTAGAAATAATTCGCACTAGTAAATCACCATGATTTGTTAGTAATATTCACGATTTAAACAGATAAAAATGATACGCACTGATGCGCAACCTCGATTTCGGATTTGACGCACTCACGCGTCGAGAGCGTGACCACGAGTGTCGCGATTGGACCATGCTAGACGCAGCGCCGTGTTACGTCATGGGACGCGACGTCCTGCCACATGATAGAACCAACCAATAGTAGGCGAGAAAACTACGTCGGCAGATAGACGGGCGGTGGCTAGATTGCTCATTCGAGTCAGTATTCCTGAGCAGCAGCAACTAGAGTTGTGGGCGCACCAAGCTTAACAAGCTGAAATAGCTAGTCCACGTAGGTTTACCATTGGACTAGACCACCGAAAAGAGATTTATAGCCTAGTAGCTTGTATGTCTTTGTTTTATGATAATTCGGGTTACTCTCTCGTTCATGAAAGAATTGAACTCGTGTAATAACCCCTGTGTATATTAAATAATTTATTACGTATTTGAGATTGATAGCGCAGTGCTTAAAGTTATATAAAAAAAAACATGAGTCAATACAAATTTGTTTCTTGTTAAACTGAGCATAAAGTCGAATGATAAAGGGCGGGTCTGAGTTTCTTAATTGTCAACTTGGGCGTGCCTTGAACATGTTCCTGTTTTAAATTGACCAGTGCTCTCGAGGAACTGTTCTAAATTGCAGGCAACATTGCTACGTAAGTCTTTGACGGTCTGAAAATATATCACGTGCTAATACAATCACCGCATTCAAGTTTATCAATGAATGTAAACGAAAGATTGTCGCAAGGACCAATTTTCAGTTGGTGAACGCCAAGTAACTGACAGCTAACAACAACACGTTGGCCTGATGCTAGTTTGCAGTTACGAGTATAGCTTACGCAAGCGTAATTGTGAAAATTTTCGGCATAACCTAAACTTTCTCGTAGATCGGAGATGTGGAAATTATTTCCAGTCTTGCTAATGCTACTCTACTAGTAGCACAACAGAAAATTAACGTTGGTAAAAGCAAAACACTGCAGTCAAAAGTTTTTTTGCAGACTAAATTACGCCTTGCACGTTTTCCAAGTATTTTTTTCCAACGTGTCTGACTGGGCAAAACGTTTAACGTTATTTAGCTTTTGCAGATCGGACAAGAACCATTTGTCCCATTTGAAAATAAGTGAGGCTTTTGTTCAGGTCTAAATCACCTACATTGTGTCTTTTTACTCGCTCCCTTGTATTGTTTGGGCATATGATGAAGGCCGTGACGGCAGATCTTAGGAAAACGCTGTCTCAAATGCTAATGGTCTTCATCCAGAAGGGCATTTTTAGGTAGCCCAGTGTTGCCAGTTGGGCGGTTTTCCCGCACAGTTGGGCTGGCTTTTTCTAGCTGTTGCAGGTTGCGTTTTTTGGGTTAGTTTTATCAAAATGCAAGCAGTTTTTTGGGCTGCTTTTTCGAAAGATTTTTCTATCAAAGAGTATAGTTTTTGTCAATTCTGCTGAGGTAGTTAGGTTTGTTTTGACTTGAAATAATGTGATCTCCGGCGTTTTTCGTTCGTTTCTGTTCTCTTGATGTAAGGTCCAATAGATCAGATCCCGTGGTCATGTGTGTGTGATTGCATAGTCGACAGTGTTGATCTCATTCAGACTTAAGTTTGTGGACAAGGACATGGTGTTGCTGTGGTCACATCATGCAGTCCATTACTGTTGTTAGTAATCGATACATGAGTAAAGCTTGTACGCATGCAAGACGTAGTCACAATAGGAAAAACACCCTACAAAACACGCTTTAAGTAACAGACAAAAAAACTTTTATTGTATAAAACTAATTGCTGATTGAAATATGAGCACATTACAGTGATTTAAATTTTAAAGTATCATTCTACAACTGCTAAGCACATTGAAAATTCGGCTCCATTTTCATCTAGGCTTATACGTAGTCTGTTTGATGCTGGCTATACCAGGGTCGTAATACTCATAGCCTACATGATAGCGTTACATCTGCAGATTTGATATCAGGTCTACAAATCACTGCAAATATTGCTTGCCATTCTAGAATAAATGATGTAAGCCTAAATCACCTTAAAGAATTACTAAGCAGTATATAAGATCAAATGTATTATTTCTTAGTTTGAAGTTGCATTTTCAAGTTGCAAACGACAAAGAAAACAGGAAGATTTTTCTGTTCTTTTCCTTAAAGCACATGCTTGATATAATATGCATGGGCGCAATTAGGTGAGGGACTCGCCCCCCCCCGCTTTTTCAGACAGTGGGGATATAATATGCCATGTCCCCCACGTTTTTCTTTTTAGGTTTCGTAATATATTGGTTTCACACCAAGCTGTTCCCCTCACATTTTACAACAAAATTGCGCTTATGATAATATGCACCAGGGTTTGCTGCTGTTAACATTCTAATTCGACTGCAATGTGTGGTATTATTAATGACAGTTTGATTGTTGTTACTACCGTTGTTAATTTGTTATGTTTGAGGTTGCTTTGTAAGAGTCAGTTGTGTGCTGTACAAAGACTGAAACTGCAATAAGATCATGGTGGTTACTTTCACTGCAAACTGTTAGTTTTCTCGCATATTTGGGCTAGTTTGGTGTTTTTTGGCTGATTTCATGAGGACATCGGACTGGTTTTTCAACCAGTATCTGGCAACCACTGGTGTCACGCCTTGTGATTTTTGACTAGATCTAGTGACTTTTGGACTGACCTAGTGAATTTTCACTACAGTTTGGTGATTTTTTGCAAAGTGTGTGTTTAAAGATCGGTTGTATTTTTTCTAACTTTTCAACTTTGCAGCCCTTTGCCTTTTCCAAATTTGTACACAATTGATTATGTGAATTGTTGTTTCAAGATATGCACCAACAGAACGAACAAGTGTTTCTAATTTGAGTTTCTTATTGTTTGCACTTCCATGTTATTTGTTGCTGCATTGTTGGCCATGACGGTATTTTTATTTCTTTGCAGAAACACTGCAGTGGAAATAGTGAATTAAACGTTAGGTGGATTGCTCTGAAATAGTTTGATAGTGGTGTTTGTTTGCGGCTCTTGAGAAGCGCCTGACCTGAAGATTGTTGGTACGAGATTTTCCAAGCTTCAGCATGATCTACTTTGACAAACTTGCAAATGATGTACAGTTTTTGGGCAGTAAAGCAAATAACTAAATCATTTCAAGCAAAACTGCGAATTTCGACGCAAAAAATTTAAATCTAGTGATTTTTTCCGATCTAGTGATTTTTGCACAGGCAGCTCTGCTGGCAATACTGAGGTAGCCTACTGCTGCTGTAGGCTAAGCCGCTAAAAATCTCTACTGGGTAACAAAGTTTTCCTTGCAAGCATGCGGTGTCAAGTGGTGGAGTAGAAAACCAGCGACTTAGGACAAACTACAGAAAAGAGGAAGATGTTACATTCGCTCATGAGCAAAGAAACCGCAGGACTGTTGACAGTTGCAGCGAGCGTTTGCTTATCTGCAGTTCAGCTTTCATTCCTTTGTCCTGCTTTCACATAATTACAAGACTGCATTAAAAACTCGTCGTATTTACCAGTGCAATATAACAAAAAAGGTTTCTAAAGCGTTTTTAAAAATCAATGCTGTTGTCCATGGGCGTCCGCAGGCAGGAAGGGACATTCCCCCCCTGTGAACTGGGCCCATTGCAAGGGCGGATCCGGGGGGTGGTCGATAGCCCCGCCCTAAAACCTACGAAAGTAACTTCTTTCACCATGATTTTGTGCAATTCGGAAAACAGCATTCGCGATATAAGGCCATTTTGCCGTAAATTGTTTTGTCACAGCAGTGTTGTGAAGTATATCTCTCCTGCAGAAGTGAACCGGTGATGAGACTTGACTGCCAAATATTACTGAAATTGCCCTCCCCCCTAAACTTATTGGCTGGATCCGCCCCTGCCAACGAGGGGGTTGCACGATTAATCCAACTGCTATTTCGTTTGTTCAGTTCCAGCGAATATGCGAAAAATAATTGTGCTCGAGTCTCGATGGGTTGTCATTCAACCAGCCGCGCAAACTCACAAGCCTTCGTGCAACTGTGAAGTTCTCACCTTAAAGTTCTGAACAAACTTGGAGACAGTGAGGATCGCGGTACGTTTATGCGTGAAATGCGACCTGCCTTATTTCATAAAACCAAAATCAGGGACCGCCAAACTACTTTAACGTGACAAGTTCTGACGATGTATTGTCTCATGCGTGCGATTTTAAATTTTTGTCACACGCTAGACGTGCTCAAAACGATTTCTAACGTTCGCGAAGCGTCGACCGAACAAGGAGCGATCTTTGAAATTCGCTGTATGCTGTCAAGCGAAAGCCACACCAGCTGCGATCACAACTTAAGTGTAGTGGTACAATAGAAAAATACCAGACTTTCTGATCAGAAGGACAAAGGAAGAATAGGGCAGCAGGCAAATGCAGCACCTGTTGCTGCCAACGTTTTTCAAGAAGAGGAAGCTTCGTATTACCAACAGCAGATCCAGATTAGATGTCTTTGCGGCATTGGCAACGTTCTAGCTGAACGTTGCCCTCAATCATCGAATAGTTGAGCATTGAGAAAACTGGTGAAAACGCGTTGTTTCGGTATACATTTAGACGATTTCCAAACAAACCATAAAAACTGCTGCACAGGAACACTTTTCGATGTCGGTCCCTTGTTGCACAACAACGACACATCAACAAATAAGCGAAGCGTCGGCCGCGCATAACCTTGGATTGCGGACACGGTCCGTTTCTGACGGGGCCGGTTCAATCCACCGAGGGCCATCCACCGCGAAGGCTTGCCATCTGCTGCCAGTGGCAAGTTGTTCGACGACGATCACAAGGAGACGACTGCTTTGACTCGAGTGCCAAGGAGCGCGATGAGCGAAATGTCTTTGTGCTTCGACTTTGATACGTTAGGCGTTCTTGTTATACTCTTCGGCGCTGTAGGGGTTGCCGTTTTGCACGTACGAGCTTCCGAGTCCGTACAAGTGACCGGAGTACTTTAATGTGTCCAGGTCGCCGTCGAAAAATTTCTACGAAAGCATGCGAGGTTTTGAATAAGCGACGTCGCTACTTTATTCAAAGCAGAATAGTAAAACTGCACCAAGAACGAAAATAGTTTTAGTACTGCTTTGCTTGCACTCAACTTTACATGAGCAGCAAGAATGTATTGATCACACATTTAAATTTTGATATTTTGCGGGGTCCGAGCTTAACTTCTTGATAAACGGTCACAACTGAAAGAAGTTGTAAATAACCATCAACACGATGGTGGCACCAGAGTCGGACAAACAGCGGAGTTGCGAACTCCGCACTGCTAAGGAAGGGCGGAGTTCTAACAATATTCTGAGCGGAGCACGGGAAGGAGTTTTATTTGTTTTTCTTCATCAACATACGTGTATATTCCTGTAGTAGTTATAATTTTGCTGAAGTCTAGGTGGAGTCAACTTTGACATATTCGAATTTGGCGGAGTCGGAGCAGATGCGGGGCAAATATTCTTGAAGCTATGGCGGATGCGTAGTCAAAAAATGAGATATTGTCCACCTCTCGTAAGCACTAACATTGGAGCGGATGCGTAGTCAAAAAATGAGATATTGTCCACCTCTCGTAAGCACTAACATTGCAGCTGCTGTAAAGGGTGAGCGCAAGTCGTCAGGAGGGTTTTCAAAGACCAAGTAATACACATGGTGGAAAAAATACACTGCAACATAAACGATGGGAGTGAATAGAATTGAAAACAAAAGCAATCTACTTAGCTTGACAATTTTTGTTAAATTAGACAAAAATCAAATCTTCGCTTAATGAAAACATTGAACTTTCTAGACAAGCCCATGACGTTTGATTTTCGAGAGTAGCATCAAAGGTTGCACAGCCGGGTCACCGTTCAAATAACGAATATTTCGGCAGCTTAACAACATTTAAAACACCGGAAAATCTAAATGTTGCTGTGTGCTCTTAAATGCTGGAAAAGGACAAGGTATCATAAAAATAACAAGTATGCTGGCACTTGCTTGCACCAACTTGTAACGTATCATAAAATGTGTTTGAATTGAATACGCGGCCATTTATCTCTTCCCCAAAACCTTGGCAACAGCAAAAAAACGGCTTATCTCCGAAACTTAGCTTTACACTGTGGCGAATTTCGTGACGCAGATGGATAAAGACTGATGTTAGGTATGCAACCTCGTCGTAGGTCCTGAACTCCACGATCACGGTGCCACGGAGTCATCTCTTAGGTAGAGAACACTTACTTCTTTCAACTTGAAAAACGTTAATCCGGTCAAATGGCTATCGCTGCCTGCTTGATGTTGCTGTCCCACCCTCTCCACTTCGAGTTGTTCAGCAACTTCTTGCAAACCACCCTGTAGAAAAAATTCAATAGTTTTGAAGCATTACGCTTAGGAAGAAAAGGCACAGTTTCGCAGCCATACGTGCAACGCAAACCACGTTTATTTTGTCATTCATCTGAAGTTATATTCAACGCGTCACTACAAACCGCAGAATCGTAAATGACAGTAACTGCAGTCTGTTTTTTTTCGGTCACAGACCGAAATGATTTCGAAATGACCGAAAAAAATTAAGTCATTTCGATCAGAGTGTCTGAAAATAAGGCTAATGAACACTGACGGCGAGTTTTAATACAACTGTGAGACAGATGATCGAAATGTCTCAGCAAAAAAATGACCGAAATGTCTCAGCGAAAAAAACTAGATTGCAGGAGCCTTACCACGTCGCATTGCTTGCAATGGCGTAACCAAGAAACTTCATGAAAACTTTAAAAGTAAGTTAGTAGGCTCAAATGACAAACGATAGAAATTTTGTAAAAAATCGTAAATAAAAGGTCCTGGCCTGGGTTTTACAAACACTGCGTTCAACAATTTTCGCAACGTCTATGAGCTGTTTGTGTTGCGCATCACATACAGCAATCAAGTTATTGCAAAAAAATGACACGTGTCTGCAGCTAAATTAACCACGATTTCTTCTGCATCGGTCAGTTAGTGAAGTCTCTCTCACCAGCGGCGCAGCGTCCAATAGCTAATCATTTCTTGCACTACACCCTTCCGTACAGCCACATTAGTCCTGGTCCACTCAACGGCAGAGTACTGTACTCCCGCTTGGTTTCGCAGTGAACACACCCGCCTCACTGACTCAACCATCAACGACGCACTGGGAACTGTGACCACATGTCTCCGTTCTACACCATCGGACAATCTGCTAGTCCTGACAGACATCACACCTGCTGATGAAATTCCGTGCAGAGCCACACTGTCTCTTGCAAACCACACTTTGGACCCAGGGCACCTGCTCAACTCAGCACCAGTCGATCTGATGAGAATGAGCAGCAGCTAAAATCGAGGGACGCATTGGTACTTGCTGCGTAGGAACCGATCAATTCCATCGACAGCAGCGATGCAGAGTGGACGGACTCAACGTGGAACATGGAATGGGGGAAAGCACGTGACTTTATACGCGACGTCAGTACCAACCAACCCTGCTGGAATGTTCCTCCTAAGTCCAGCACGGGCAGGCTCAACCGCCTTAGTATTGGTGCCGGGCGGTTAAACTTCGACATGCAAGGATGGGTATATCGTCCTAATTGCGGCCGGCGAGTGTGGCGTCGAGGAACAAACCGCAGATCATATCTTCCTGGAGTATTCCCAAGACAGAAATCATGATGCGGCATATGGTTTGGCAGATTTAGATGATGAAACTGCTCAATGCATACTCCAATGTTTAACATGACTGAGCCATCCATATATGAACCCTAAATTGACGTAAACAACCCGAAGACGACCCTTGATAGACGTCTCGTTAAACAGGTTACCCAAACCTCCAAGAATATATTTGCCTTAGGTGCACTGTGGCATGTTCTTTGAAAAAATGTCGCAATTAAATTCTGCGTCCGCTATCCATGTAGGACGCCCATCTTTTCTCTTTGGGAGTATTAATCAATTGACTTACATAAACAGTGCATAGGTTCAGCGCCAAGGCTCGCGGTTACGAAGTGTAGATGCGATCGCCTTGGTGCGGTGTAATTAAGAAATGAACGCGAAAGAAAACCAAAAAATATTCAGCAAGTTTATATTCGAGTTCGAAAATCGTCAGATATACATTTGCTGCGATGCAAAACAAGTGGAAAACTCAGATCCATAATCTTTCATTCCAGGGCAGTAACTCATCTATTACAGATTACACTGTCTTCTGCACACTTTTGCCGAACTAACATAATAATTTGCATCTAATGAAGCTTAATGGAACTTCAAGTTGCTGTCTATATTCTGAAAGATACAACCGGGCTAACAAACTAATTTTGAGTCTGCAAGCGGTTGAGCATCTAAAAACAACGGAGAGAAAGTTGAGCTTGATAAAAATATTTCGTAAAATGAGAATGTGCTTACCTTAAGGTTTTGACAACTTTTCATCAGATATTTCACGTCGTAAATGGCAGGAAAAAATAATTCAAGAATTTCAAAAAAAGCGTTTTCTTCTGTCGGTAGATTGTTATTGGTAAGTATTTTCAAAAGATACCCAAAATCATATCCACTGCGAAAGAAAACAACACACGTGATGACAATCACAGCAAAACACAAAGAATAATAAATGAAAGAATTGTGAGCCTTAAACTGGTCAAATAGCACCAAAAATCACGATGGAGAAAACCCTTATCATGTACCAATGATCTTTGAACAAACTAAAGCAATGATTGATCAAACGTTTTAGTAGGCAACTTAATATAGAAAACTTGCAAAAGGTGCAATTCACATAGCACACGCCATTCCCCATTGCCGTTTTCATTTCTCACTAAAACAAATTGGTCCGTTTTGCTTGTACTGGGAGCATTACGCAGCACCTGAACTAAATTAGCGATATCTTCAGCACACAGGAGATAACGTTTTATTCATCAAAACAGTTCAACATGAGCAAAGTAACTGTTTAAACTACAGTCCTTCGAGCAAATTAACACACACTTATTATCATAAATCTGTCAAAGATTTAGAGCAAAATGCAATTTCCTAAATACTTTATTTTGTTTTTCGCAAAATAACAAGATCACACAACATGCTTTTTGCCAAAAGCAAGCAACAATCACATTTTTATAGTATATGTTCGCGAAATACCGTGATGCGCATTGGTCTTACCGAGACACAACGAAGCAAGAAAAATTTCAGTCCTACCCTTCCCGGAGCTTTAAGTATTGTTTAGACATGAACTATCAAGCAACAAACCGTAGGATTTTGGAAAAGCTTCCAGTTCTGAAGGTACTTGCAATGCACCTACACGGTCATCTGAATTTTCACATAACTAAATCGCCGACTGACACATATGATACTGTATTATCAGTCCTAATACCACACCTCCAAAAGTTCACAATGGTTCTAATCATCAATTGCGGTGGGATCTTGAACCAATTTAACATTCCAGGGCTTACGTTGGGGAACGAGTAATTTTTTAGATTGGGAAACGACTAACGCTATAGCTTCAACCAACGAAAATCACCTAAATATTGAGTATTATGATATCTTGGAAATATTAAAGAGTTTGCATAACGCTTACAAACGAATTGGATCATTCAGCTCAAATTCTTCAAACCACTGAAATTTAAATATGTGACTACGCAAACTGCATGTTTAAAATGACGAACAAAATACTACAAGAAAAACGACACGAGAATATGTATACTTATCCAATCGTGTGACATAAGCATAGGGCAAAAAAGCTTGTAAATCCTTCTCTACAGAAGTGCAAATGAACGACAATAGAAATCTGCCTACAGAGGAGCCAATCTATAGATTTATGAGATTCCAGAAAGAACATTTTGTCAAATTTCCAATCAATTTTCTATTCAAAAATATGCTTCTTAATGCGATTTAACACCAAGTTTGTTGTTCAGGTCATGATGATTAAACCTAGAAATGCTCTGTTTGGTATTTTGTATGACTGTAGTGGAACGTGTGTTTGTTTGTCGAAACTATTTTCTCTCGGTGGCCGAAGTCTACATTGTTTTGTTTTTTTGTAGTGCTTGTTTTATGAAAAAGGTGTTGCAATCGGACTGTCTGAAGAGTTGATCTGACGGTCGTGCAAGCAGTCTGAGGTAAAAAACTCTGTCTGTATGCGTTGTCTTCGTTAACTCACCAAAATATTGTTGACGTAATAAGGTGGTTAATTTCGAATTCACAACACAGACACCTTTACCATACTCTGTTCATCAAAAACTTTAATGACACAAACATCTGCAAATGCAATGATGTTAAAATGCAGGTATAGCAGTTTTGTGTTGAGCGTTGGTATGGTGTGTGGTGCCAACACTGGCAGTGACACGCATAAGCCCATTTTTGTGTGCAACACGATTCTACGGCTACAAACTGCCTATAAGAGAAGGATTGACACTCTGAATTGATCGAAGCTACAAGATCCTTCTTTGTAAAACTAACATCAATTGGCATTCTGTGCATGAACAGGAATAGTTTCTCACCTGTGAAAAGAAACCCAGTTGACATCATCCATTAACACAATTCCAGATGTCATTAACAGTTCTGCAAAATAGGTCGGTTCGATGCCTTCAGCTTCATGCTTTTTGAACTGGATACCAGATTCACTCAAGAGATCGATTGAATCTTGTGCGTACATATCTTCCCTGACAAAACCATCAGGCAATAAATTTGTTGCTGCAGAACTGGTTGCAAGAATAAAGTCTAACACAAGAATGAAATGCTTAAATCTGTGTATTGCCGATTTCTAAGACTATTATCAGGACTCAAAGCATTGTTTCTATGGTCAATGAACAATCAGAAGTACAATAGAAGTTTAATAGAAGTTAAAATTTCCATGTGTAAAATAGAAGTTAAAATTTTCATGTACAGAAATCTAAGTAGATATCTAGTGCAGCACTAACAGAAAGTACCACCTGATTGCCACTCATGAATGTCACAAAAAACTGATAATAAATGTTTGACTGAAACTTCTAAGCTCAATAAAAATATATAAGTTATCTGCATCTTCACCAATTACATTTAATGCTTACGTTAAATTAAACTTGAAGTTGAATTGCCAAGTGGAGGCGTTAGGTGGAGTATCACCATTTTCATCAAAAAAGGTTAAGCCAAGCTGGATTATCTTTAGCATGTCAACATTACACCGTAGCAACTGGTACTGGTAATCAGAGTTAGTACGAAATTCACCAATTGGTCGAGCAACAACCCCAGGAAACTCTGTGTCCTGCAAGACAAAAAATATGAACTGAATGCTACGATGATCTTTGCTCCAGTTGGAAAACATTTATTCAGAAAAAGCTACAAGAAGCTGGTTGACCACTAGTAAAAGAAATTATAGTCTACAACTTCACATACTTTAAAAAATGCACATGAATTCAGGTCACAAAAGATGACCATCAGATTATTACAAAAACCTTATTGTCAAGAAGCAAGTACAGCATTAGAAATTAAGTAGCACCAAATAGCACTTGAACTGATTACCAATNCTAGTAGGTGTATGATATCAAGTCCATAGCATTCTTCCCGAACATGGTTTGCAAAAGCTTGAATGAAGCAGGCTAACCTGCATAGCTGCTCATACTCAAGTGTGTGCATTTGATATAAGAAACTGTATAATTGCATGTAAGTTGGGTCACACTGTTCAGGCTCAGTAGAACAAGAGAAATGTGAGGATGCAAAGAAAACATGAATTGTTACACTGTGTTAGCTGATTCATAGTGCACAGTGAGATCGACAACATCGTTACGGTTTTACACTCACAACTTACTTCAATTGATCTTATTGAAGAAAATCACATTTTGCATGACATGCAAATAGTGAAGTACACTTATGCCTACCCCAGTGCCAGCTGCAACAAGAAGCATTATATTATGTTTCTTCATACTGCCCAGTGCCCAAGTCAGTTGGGCTACAAATCCTTTAGCCACGAGTTCTTTAACACAAGTATACTGAGGCTAAGACAACACCCTTATCCTTGGTTTGAGACAATAGTGAACAAAACCCCTGTTAAATTGTAATTCTTTTTAACTGAAGATTGCATGCTGTGGTCAGATGTTTGATATAAGGGCCATTCCATGCACGGTTGATTGATTTAAATCAGTGAGTTAAAAATAAAAAAAATCATGTCCTTTGCAACTGTGAGCTCACAGATGTGATTTAACTGCAAAGAAGACATGTGGACTGAAATCACTAATTCGTGCAGATTCAGAACTCATAACCGTTAGAATGCTGCAAGTTTGAAAGTGTAGACTTGCATAAAGTTGAAGTTACATTTTAGGCTGTTGAATGTAAACATAGTTCTAGAACACATTTTTGATTCATGAAACAGGTTTATTATTATTATTGTTGCTTTTTAACAGTTTATGCATGTATGCCATGAGTGTCAATGAAATTACTAAACTAGCAGTTTTTAGTATTGGCGTTTCAATAAATATTTCATTTCATACACCGGTACTGGTGTAATGAACTTATTTGCATTAACACTTTGAGAGCCAGCATACGATATATTCGTACCTCGATTTCGGCCTAAAAAACAGGGGTTTTCGGTTGCCTTACCAACGCCATAGCTCCTTAGCCGATTGCGCTAGAGAGCTGTTCAAGGGCTCAAATGGATCGGCCAGTCTTCTAGCCTGCACTCGAAAAAAATTTTTTGGTTGGGAGGTGTGGATTTTATGTGAGTGACGTAATAAGACAAGTAGTTTTGGGGTCATTTTGGTTCATGTTTCCTGGCCTAGGGCCCAACTGCTAGGCCAAAGTGTTTCACTGAAGTTTTCATTGGAAACTAGGCTCGAGTCGGAGTCTTTTGAGCCTTTGATCAACTTTCTAGCGTTTCTGGGTCAAAAGTTGATCTCTAAAATAAACAAATCTCACAGGTGATCTAAAATAAACAAATTAAATAATTATCTAATTAGTCAAATATTTTACTACTTTAGATCATAACTTTTGAACCTGAAACCCCAGCAGGTCATCCAAAGTATCAAAAGACTCGGATTGTAGCCTAGTTTCCAATATAAACTTCAGCGAAATACTACCATCTAACGATTGGCACCCAGGGCCAGGCAAAGTGGGCCAAGGTGGCTTAAAAGTCCTCTACTTATGACATCACTCACAAAAAATCCGCACCCCCAACCAAAAAAAATTTTTTCGAGTGCAGACTAGAAGACTTGCCACATCTTTTAACGCTTCGACCAGGTCCATAGCATTTACCGAACAGGAGAAATTCCTGCACAAAGCCACGTGCGTTTCGGTGTTTTTTTTTCGAAAATCTCCAAAAGCACACGGATGCCAAAGACACTTTTCCTCTTCTCTCTGGCATTCGTCATTGCGCACGTGTGTTATCTCCAGAGGAAAAGTGTCTTTGTTAGACCACTGCCAAACGCTGATTTTCTTAGCAGTGACTGGTTTATGAGGCTCTGGAAAGGTCAGCCTTTTAGCTTCGAAAATTTTTTAGTAATGTCGTTGTAACTAGCCACAGTCCGTGTGTTTTTCTTTACTTGTTTTCAAGTGCCAACATTTCGCCTGTGAGATTTGTCTTACATTTACAGGACTGATGATGCGTTGGAAAACACAAAACTAGTTTCCCCATCAATAAATTGTGACTGATCTACTTGCTGCCATTTATACATAGAAGTTATACTTTTGCACAAGCTGAACGAGTGATCAATTTTAACAATAGACTACACCAAAAGACTGGCAAGCTTCTTAACATGCCATAAGTGTTAATAAAGTTGATGAACAGATGGTTTGAGTATTGTCATTCCAATAAATATTTTGTTTTATACACAGGTACTGGTGTTATGAACTGGTTTGCTTTAAGCATGATGTATAAGTGCAAAGTAAGTTTGAATGAAAGTTCAGATGAATTCTAGTTGCTGTACTGGAAGAAACAAAGCCCAACAAGGGTTATATTGAAACAAACTCTTTAACATAAAAAATTGCAAGTGTTAGGTGCCCACCATCTACACATTAAATGAAAAAAATCTGATATAAATCTTAAAAAAAAAAAAAAAATATGAAAAAAAAAAAA
>JGI24158J21664_10006162_pt1 | contig 15775 bp, 9 predicted proteins | sample Ectturendosymbi3_FD_21664 | JGI IMG/M metagenome (IMG submission 21664)
AACTAGTTCGTTAGACGGCTAGAACTGATTAATACGAACGTGAGTGACGGCTAGAAATGATTTGTCTGTAATTCATGACACCTTTCGCAGGAAATAACATGTAAAAGCTGTTTCTAGTACATTCAGGTAACGCTATTGTTGCCTCAGCGTCAAAATGCGGCCCGCGGGTTACCTTATAAGTCCCCGTTTGGCCCACGGAGCAATTTGAGTTTGAGACCCCTGCTCTAGCTTGATGATATTTTTGTTTCATACCATTTCATTTTTTGCCGATCATTGCTGCATTCCACTGTAAACCAACTGACGAACATAAATTAACAAAATACATAAGAAAAGCATTTTGAAGGCAGGAAAAACAATATTGCTAGATATATATATATATATATATACCGTAAATATGTTACAAGCATCTTTGTGCTGTAACAAAACTCCAAAACATATTCATTTTGCAGGTCACAAATATTTACGTGTCACAAAGTTCAAGGTTTACGCTTCAAGTAGGAATAAACAAAAAGCATGTGAGGGCTGTAGTTTCCAAAAAGCTTTGTTTTCATGTAATTCGTCCGTGTATATGGTGTACTCAGTGGCGTGCGAAGGGTGGGGTGAACGCGGCGACGGTCCTCGGCATTCAATGCAGGGGGGCACCCAAAGAGCGAAATTACAAAAATTAAAATGCTGTTGCTGGATGATTTTCTTATTGTAAGGCTATTAAAACATGCTGCAAGGATTTAATTTTTCGAAACTTGTTTCTTTTGTAAACATTAGTTTGTACGTATTCAAATGCCAGTAATTCTCGCGTTCTTCAATACCAGGGACCTGTACTCTAGGTGTGCGACGCACACCCAATCAAACTGATTGTTACGTGACTTTTTCCAGATAGTGCGATCAAGGGAAACTCACAAAAAAAGGATTGAAAGATAATTATGGACGTTTAATGATTTTCTGAGCCAAATTTCAAAATCGTCCTAGTATTTCAACTTGCTTCATTTAGCTGGCTTTTTGATGCATCACTACGTTCCCATTTCGATTTTTGATGTGGCAACCGTGTTGTGCGCTGATATAGCCGCACACCTGTGCTTGCAATACGACCAAATGTGTGCAGCATTCTGAAATTCGTCACTGCATGGCAGTTCAAGGGGTTGATTAAAACGGCTCACACTAGCCCGTATCTGTTCTCAGGGACGCCGGAGAACTGGGTCATGGCAGGGCTCCCTGCCCTTTCGAAAGGGGGTAACGGGGGTAGAGGTAGAAGTGCCTTTTTCATAGATAGGAGTATCATAAGTAACGCAATAGTTGATCAAGATCGACTTGAAACAAATTCATTGCAACTATTCGCGCACCCACAAAATTCAGAGTGGTTTTCTATAATTTCTATTGTTATTTTTTAGGTCAACATTGTTGATGAGCAGAAACAAAAGTAGGCTAATTGGTAACGATTTTTTGTTTTTCATAAGTTTCCATTGCCCTCAACTCTTTTTCTGACCCCTGCCATACCGCTACTCTGGCGTCCCTGTCTGTTATCTCCCCCCAATAGTTGTACATAGGCTAAGATCCACATTATTAAAAACAAACGTTTTCTTGCGTACTTTATGCGCATTCTCAATTCTCGTGTAGTTTAGCAAGTTTCAAACTGTCAACCTTGGGTGTCCGCCATCACAGCCGCATACCCTCTCTGCTCAACTGCTATTCGACGAGACATTCGCAGAGCCTGATGTTTTTGTAGTTGTGAACTGCACTGCCGTAGCCTTGGGTGTGCCCTGCTCTCCTGTCTTAACGCGTTGCCGGATATTTTTGCAGTTATTAATTGCTCTATCCTAGCAATAAGTGCTGTGTCTTGCTTCGGTCTCCAAATTTCGAGCGCTGATAATTTATTTTCATTGCAGCGACACATTGTACAACAACGAATAAGGAGGGTCCGTGTAGAATAATATGCATATTGTGTCAACAAATTTCGCCAAAAGTTTGGTTTGCAAACGTTAATATGGCGTTATACTGTGACGTCACAAACAGCGTATATCCAGCAACAATGTCCGTCATACTCTACTGCTCAGTAGTAAAATTTGATAGGGGGGAATACAATCAAGCAGTTGCCCCAGGCATCACCAGACCTTTGCACGCCACTAGGTGTACTTGCTATACTGCAGTGTTTACTTTGTGAACTGTTGACAAAGAGTAAAAATTTCCAACACTGCTCAGTGCCCTGTGTTACTCCGTTATTAATTTTTCGCTGCATGCGTGGCAAAATTGCTTGTTAGCCATGATCAAATACAGATGATCGGATAGCATTTTTTTACTATTCGATGCTATTCTGTTTTTAAAAAATGATATCCGTATCCGATTCGATTCCTATTTTGGTTGAAATCATACTGTGCGTATGCGAAAACTTTCCAAATGTGTATCTTTAATAATGCATAGATAGTGTGAGGAATGGCACAGAAATCTGAAAAGATGCTTCCGACAATAATAAATAAATGATTATGCAATGTGAAACTTTCTCCAGGAGGTCAAACATGACCAAAATTTATTTCGCAGCTTGAATCCTCTAAATATTGATTTAAAGCGTTTACGATTGGATATCCCTATCTGGTTTCCACTTAAAGGCAGTTTTTTGACATCTTTATCCGGTTGAACACTTACTATCCTTCCGGATATCCAACGGACAAACCGGATTGTGATTAGTGATCACCTCGGTAATGAACAGCGTTTTGGTCATGGTTGGCCGAACATGGATGTCACGTGAGAATCACAGTTGCGGGAATCACCATCGAGAATGAGTTCGAGTTACGATGATAAAGAGTAAATACGAGAATTGATCTCAAGCTGGTGGAGTACGGCTTTAGGTGAGTGAGTTAGAGGGCTGCAAAATTCGAAAAATTTCTCACCAAAGCAGCAAAGAACGGTGATGATTTGATTCCCCACTTTGATCTACACTTCAAGGCTGAGGAATAGGCCCGTACCTAGGGGGGCGCAGGGGGCGAAGCTCCCCGTGAAAAATCGTTCTCCCCCCTGAAAAATTATGTTGGACATAGTTGAAAACTATTGGATATGATTTAAAAAATTTGGGCCCCTTGCAGAAACTCCCCCCCCTGGTGTCCCAAGTTGGTTACGGGACTGCGGAGGAAGGAGCTTACCTGTTGCACGCAGTGTAGGCTTGCATCTGAACATGTGCTTGGTCAGGCTGTATTGGTTAGGGCAGGGATTCTTAACCTGGGGTGCTGAAATCAATTTCAGGTGGTGCTGGGAAGGTCACATATGTAGCGGTAAAAGGTAAAAGGAATACGTTTGTCTTTATCCTTATAGTAACCAGGTGTTAGCCAATGGTAGGGGATACTGGACTGCTTAGGCGTTAACAAAAGGGATGCTGAGGTAGAAAAAGGTTAAGAAACGCTGGGTTAGGGGGAAAAGCGATAAAACGTGGAACAACTACAGAAAATTAGTCATCGCCATTTCCAGTTGGGGAGACCAACCGTAAATCACGGCTCGGGGCGGATCCAGCCAGTAAGGTTAGGGGGAAAGCGATTTCAATAATATATGATAGCCAAGTCTCATAACAGCTTTGCTTCTATAAAAGGGATGAAATGTACTTCACAACACTGCTATGACAAAACAATGGACGCAAAAATGGCCTTATGTCACAAATGTTTTCTGAATTGTGCAAATTTATGGTGAATAAAGTTACTTTCGTTAGTTTTAACCCGGAATTATCTCCCCAATCGACCCCTCCTGGATCCGCCTGTGATGGGGGCCGGATTCCCCGATTCTTCCCCAGTGTCGCCCCTGCAGGCTATCTGAAAACAACACCTTTCAAGTGTGGCACCCAGGCCCGTAGCCACAGGGGAGTTTTGGGGCAGTGGCCCTAATTTTTTGTGCCCGGCCAAAATTTGTTGTGTCCACAAAAATTTGTTTCAAACATATAATAAAGACAAAAGTCTTGTCCGCCTGAAACGTAGTTTGCTCCCCAAAACCTCAAAACCTGGTTACGGGCCTAGTGGAACTGCAAATCTTTCTTCCCTGTCAGGTACAAAAATGAAAAGAACGAATGCTTATTCAATACACAGCCTTCTTCTTTGTCCATAAAGACGCCTACTGCGTTTTATGATAATATTTCTGAGAATTACACTCATTTCAACGAAGAGATCAACGATCAAGCACCTTGTCGTTTCCAAGATGAATATTTAGAAAAAGTAGACAAAGTTTGGCAGTAATTGGAAGTAATGCAAAACATTTTCTTTTGCACGTAAATCTTCAGCTTCAATGAAACACCATCATTCTGAAAGCACTTGTTACTGTCTCGCTGAAAAAAAACTTTGTTCGATGACCAGGTTAGTAATCTGTGTGGTATTATCACTATTATACAGTTACATTGGTTTCTCCAAACGGTCACCGTTTTGAATCTTATCGGTTCAACGGTATTGCACAGGGCAGAGAGAGTGAATGCAGTGGATGCTGTTGGAGCAATTATAGTCTTCGTTGCTCTACAGCAGGAGTAGGGAACCTATTCAGTAGCACAGGCCATATATATTGTGTAATATCGTTGATCGTCCACAAAAACAACTAATTCTACTTATTTTTACCCTTGTCTTTCTGAGGAAAATAAGGAGAAAAACGTTGAGAAGGAACGCGGGATATTTCCTTGGCTAACAGTCCAAGTGTTTGCTTATAAGGGAAATTCGTTTTGACGCGATCTTGTATTCTATCTTGGGTAACGACAATTCTGATGCGGGNCATATTAAATGCTCACGCGGGCCGGACGTTCTCCACACTTCTTTAAATTATTGCCTGCCTCTGGGTCTGCCAAGTAACACCTCCTCCATGATGTGCGTGATTACACATTTTCGTGTGCTTTTTTTCTTTTGCTAACCCCTATGATGTACATCATGAGTCTGAGCTAAACACGTCAATAAGCCCAAAATTGGTGAATATGCCAATTTAGGATTTTCCTTGCAATGTAGTGATGCCATGGTATCTCATTTGAAACATCGGCTATATTATCAACATGGACCAAACATTTCACGGCTCAAGGGCTTAACTTGGAAGAATAGTGTCACAACTAGTGGAATCGTTCCTGTTGGGGGGCGCATCTCCAAACTTTAGCCTCACTATTTCATCGAAGACCAAAATAATAGACGACATGAATTTGTAGAAGTTTCTTGGCAGTTCTGGTGTGTAAAGGCAATGACCTTTTTCTAATCTCTAGTTCCATTTTCGATGCCTATGAAGTGATGAAGTCCTCTTCCTAGGTTTGCTGGCCCGGGACCTTCCCAATAAAAGAAGCGGGCATCAACATGAATACAAAGATGCTGAGTTCCACTTTCGGAAACTATCACATGGCTCTTCAAAGGTTTTGCGACGTCCCCACACCCGTGCCGGAAACATTGCCGTGAGACTGTGCAATATTGCCACCTAACGGTGAAACAGAAACCAATGATTTTTCTTGTCCTTACAGTGTTGTATTGTTTTCTGCAAAAAAACAACCGGGTTCAAAACATTAGAATCGAATATTTTCTGTACATAACAAAAGTATTCCCAAGCTTGTGCCTGGAAACTGAAAAAAATCCGTTAGGTTATCTAGCCGATACTCCCAAGTAGGTTTGGAAAAGAGGTTACTTATATGAGACTTGCAAATGAACGTTTGTCATTAAATGCCACTTCTAACATAAAAATTATAAATGTGGGAAAGTAGCTCATCATAAAATCTGTTTGTTTAGTTCAAATTTATATAAATCCTGTAGCTTTCGATACTTTGTTTGGTAAATGGGGTTCACACGTGAATCGAAATTACAGATTTTCATATTGCGTAAAATATTGCTTTGCATCAACTGTGGAGTGGTTGCAGATTCCAAAGCCGTAACCAATAAAAAGGCCAAAACATTTTTAGTTGTTCTGTCAAACAACAAGTTGCAATCACTTTGCTCCCCCACGAAAATATCAGCTGGTTGTGACCCTGGCTGTAACAAAATGACCTAAGCGACTGTTTGAAAAAACATTAGTTGAGTTTGTTGTTACTTAAAATACTATTGTTTCGAAATTCACATTACATACAAAAACTAAGTTTGCTTCAGTACGCCTAAGATGCGATGATCAATTCAGGTTTTCATGAATGAAAACGGCCAGGTATTTCACAGATAGCTCGCGTTTGACCGATGTTTGCCCAGAGTAACTGTGAAGGCCTTCACTAAATTACCTTGGGTGGACTTTCTTTCCTGCCAAAAGGCGTGGCGATTCGCCACATATAACGTTGAATTCGTAGCAGCAGTAGTAGAGTCTACCTGATCGAGTAGGGAAAAGTCTATTGTGGCTCTTACGCGGAGGGTCGCAGGCCCGACTCTCTCTTCAGGTGGCTCAGGGCGACGCAGCATTGTGGCTGCAACGCACTTGGAACAATTTATTCGTGATTGATTCAGGAAGACAGATCGGTTGGAAAACTTGAAAAGTCCCACAGGAAATAAAATTATCGGACTTTCAACACCAACAAACTCCTTTCGAAACGAAAAACTGTTAACGCCTTTAGAAACAGCAACAGCACGTAACAGTTCTTAGTTTCACGCAATTCGGAATCCCTGACGTCAGTTCGATGCCTTGCACCGGGTGGCAGACTCTGACCGACCGTCTTAGACCAAGGGTCTGTCAAAAAGTAGAACGCTAGAATCAGTGGTGTGGTCAGGATTTTCGATCGATGATCTGAGTCGGGTACCTGCGTTACTCCACGAATGAATTTGCAGCCTAGTATCATCTTGGAAGTCATTCGATGTTTTTGCTAGTCGAATTTTAAACTACTGTTACACATGCCACCTCGTTGCTTTCGAAAACAACTCTAGTCGGGAGTTTTGTGTTTGAAATAAGGGTACCGGTGCCACCTAGCGGCGACAAACCACAATTCCAAATAAGCCGTTTCGGCATAAAAATGGGATTAACTCGTTTGACACGAAAGCAACGAATCAAAAGATGACAGCGCTTTCTTTTTTGCGAAGCAAATTTTGTCGAACCACGACGGTATCACTTTATCTGTTATAACCTTTACCGAAATATATGCAAACACCGCATTGATTCGCATGCGACAATAAGACAAATGGGGGAAGCGTTGTAAGAAATGGTCGCTGTGGTAGTTTGAAGCAGTTGCTTGAAGTTACCTGCTGCTGGATTCTCCACCGCCTTCGACACACGCACACTCGAGCAAATGCAATTTGCATCGAATGATTCATTTTATTATTAGTTTCAACAGGAAAAACTTACAAACGAAAATAGTAGACTACTGACCCGTTGGAGGGAAAGGACGCCGCCGTACGATTGGGATAGCGCGCAGTGTTTGTCCTTACCCATCCCACACATGCATGCGTGCTTTGCATCGGCCACTGCCGATTGGTGCTGGGGACGTTCGCTTTCGGAGATTTCAGGGAACTGGTCACAGTAACCGTTTGTTAGTGTGTACCACCTGCGCCACTGCACAACGGGTCAGAAGATAGACACAGAATCTCGGTTACGATGACTCCACGAAACGACTACGATAGATATCGGCTCGAAGATAAAATAACACAACATTGCACACGGGTCGGACAGCTATGCAGACGGAGGAGCTGTTGAGACAACGACGCTTCCAGTTGTGGGTTTTACCGAGGTGTGACGTTACACCGAGGTGTGACGTGTCAGCACGTGACGTCATCTCGTGCACTGCGGTTATGTCACCAGGGCGCAATGAATTTCATTCAACCGTATCNTTGATGGAAAGAGCTTCTTCTGGAGGTTTAAACTGAGTTGGACCCTTTCCTTTGAATGACACACGTGACTGGCAAAGCTCAGGAGCTGACGTCAACACCAACTTAAACTCGAATGCAGCAAAACCATCGCTTTTGAGAATCTGACAGCAAAAGTTTTCAGCAATAAAAACAGTGGAGCACTGCGTGGGGGGATCTGGGCCAACAAACCCGACCCCGCGAGTTGGTGCCAGCAGGACGGTCAACAGGGGCCATCAGTTTCTGGGCTGCTCATGGAACTGCTGCGAGGAGGATAAGTACAGTTGAACAAAGTGATACGTCACCTGTCGTCACAATGGAAGCATTCTACGAAGTACCGAAACGAAAGCGTGACGTCACTTGCCAATGGTAGCAAATTATCAATTTTCCTTTTTGAAGGATGACGTCGCCTTTGGATTACGTAATAAGCTTCGCAACGACTTCAATTTGATCAGCCCGTTCAACCTTACTGTTACGTCACACACCATACAATGGAGCAGTGGGGCGATTGAAGCTTTCAGACCGCCACAGACCGAGTTAAAGTTAAACACGTGACCTTTCAACAAACTTTAAAGTGCCAAACCCACCGAAAGGTCGACGATGCACAAAAACATTAATATTCTTTTTACGATCACTTCGCAAATCACGTGACGACGCAGTCACGCACGTAACAATGCCCACACCTGCGCAATGAATGCAGTGCGCAGGAGTGGAAGCAATGGCTGGCAACGAGCATGTTTGGGCGGTTATCGCACGAATATTGTTAACTTGAGGGCAAAGGTTGCGAATCGCAGATAGGTTGAGCGCAGGCGGCTTAAGCGGGTTCACGCACTGCCACCCCCAACACCATCCTCGCCTCGGGACAATAAATTTTACTGTGTTACCACGGCAACGCAGTTTTAGTCTAATTGCAAAAGAACTACGCGCGGTGACCTCCTCAACGCTTTTAGCAAATTTTGACGCGTTTTGAAGCCATCTGTGCATTCCAGGCCTGTTCTGAGCGGATCAGGGTCGAACAGGACTCATCCGGGCTTGGAGCGTGTTTTGTTACTGGACAGGCTTCGCCTTGCAAAGCACGGATGATAATGATCTATTGTATCGCCGCGAGTATTGAGCAATCATGCGCGACGACACAGCCAATCGCAGCGAAACAACTTTGGAAGAAAATTTCGCAAGGGATGACGTCGGTCCAGACGTCTGGGGGGGTTTCGCTTCTGGTGTCTTTCGACAGTTTTCTTTCATTAACTGACGAACGCGATAGGGGGGGGTTATGAAACGGTCGGAAACACAATTAAATACAGACAACGAAGCGCATCAGCCGATCCCCACACCTCTGAGTAGGCGCGCATGCGCATGAAAGTGGGCGATTGAACTCCGAAAAAAAGTAAATAAGACGACATTTGCGCTCGAAGCCACCGAAACTTTCTTTGGGGGAGTAAATAAATGTAAGTGATCCTCCGATTTCAACAAGATCTCGGATAATCCGAGACTCGAGTTCAACCATTGCGAGTACAATGAACCGGGTTGGATCGGGCACGCAGCCGACTCGAGCGAGCAGCTAGTGACGTCATGGTTAACTCTTTCGAACGCTGGTTGTCATAGAAACGACAGCACAATTGCGGGCGTGACGTCACCAGGCGAGGGCGCACGAAACAAAGAAAAGATTGTGAAATCATCATCGCGAGGAAAAGGTGGAGGAGGGATTTCGGAAAGCTGGGAACTCGTGTCGGCGATCAGTCGAGTTTTGCCCCGAACTCAGTCAACCGTGTCACACTTCGAGCGACCAACCAATCAGAGCGTTGTCGAAGCAGCGNCTTCAATAGAATGAAATTTGAATGACAACAATTCTCTTCAGCACAAGCAACGATATCGAGAAAAGCGCGAAAACTTCAACAAAACCTTGCACTTCCTGAAATTTTGGAGTCGAGTTTTTATTTTCCTATAAAGCCGATGGCTATGACGACATGCGCGTGCCACAACAAAACAATGGTGGCGAGTACAGGGCATTGTTCCATCACAATCGCAATGCACTGTTTGTTAGCTGCAGCTCAGCAGAACACGCATCGACAGAAGAACAAGGCGGGGGAGGATTGGGATTCATTCCGTCCCATTGTGACGACATAGTATGGAAGAAGGCTAAAAATAGGCTTTTAAATCGGTTTCAGAGTCAGCATTTGTTCACAAAGCTGTGTCTTCGTCTTTGTCAGAATCTGCGGCTGTCAAGTCCGATGTTTCGAGTGGGGGGCGATGGGGGGGAGTGCCGTTGTCCGGTTCACTTGATGCGCTGTTGACGTCATCCTCCTCATTGTCGAGGGCAATGCGGTGATTGGACGACTGGAATATCAAAAGAAAGTGCGTTGCTTGTTTTTGCAACACTCCGCCAGCACGACAGGCCACGACTTGTCATCATCAAGCACGAGAACTATTCGGAGCTCAGACAAAGAACTGATTGCGTGCATCGACGTCGCTTGAATTGCAAAAATATTCGATTATTGCGTCAAATAACAAAATGGCGGCGGAATGCTTTCATTGCACATTGAGCTCCATGCTGGTGACGCTGTCGGAATTTTGTAAGCTAACGATGTTTTACAGAATTGGTTGATAAAAATCAAACAAGACTTTCGCAGAATCGCATTGCGGCGTTCTATTGACTTTCAAACCAGGGGTACATTGCTTTTCTGAACGTCACCGACCAAACTACTTGGGTTCCCGTTATCGATTGGATGACCTCTTACTGAAAACATCATCTTGAACAACGTCAGTTCGCAAAAAACATGAGCTCAACAGGTTTGGGACAGCTACAAGTATGTTATTAAAATAAAAGGGACTTTCCCGATTCAGCGACTATTGTCCCGCAGTCCCAGTTCAACTGAACTCAGGTTAGGCTTAAATCAAGTAACACCAAGGTAACTTGCGAAAGTAAAAGTGGGATCGAGCGCCAAGCAGCGGAACGTTTGTCATTCACTTTAATCGCCACCAGGGTGCGCTATATCAAGCGAACAGCCGAAGCTCGTGCCGCTGCATACGGTGACGTCCTGGACAGATGACGTAACGCACAGCACGTTTGGCGCCGCAGGAAGCGATTTATTGACGACAAAAGTAGTTTGAGCCAACAAATTCCAAGTGGATTTTTCGACACAGCGCGCTAGACTTTAGTCTGAGCTATATTCACAAGCGACTTATTTCAAACGTGGTTAGAAAAGTTCCGCACCCACGAAGCATTGCTAATTTTTATCACCCACTTGCCCACCGCATGCATTGCGCTCGTACCAGCTGTAGCGGGTATTGGGACCGTAAGAAGATTGCACAACAATCAATTAAGAAGGTAACTTCATTGACTTACGTCTGCTTAAAATCACACGATTTGTACAAAATTAATTTCTGATCGCTTAAATGAAATATTTGCAATACGAAACAGCGATATAAGTAGTTATTACAAAAAAATCTCCGATCAACTCAATTCGCTCCACCCCCAGCAAAAAACTTGTTATCGAACCAGCTAACTAATCAAATTTTGCGCGGCAAAATTTTTTTGAAGCTACTACTTCTGTTTAAAAATTAATCCGCTACACGACGCGAGGTGTTTAACTTAAAAAAAAGAAATCGGAGGTTTTTCACAAACTAATAATATAAAATGATGAAAAATTTCATAGTCTACAAAACAATCACCAAGATTAAAAACAAGCGGATTACATGAAATTAAAATGTTAGTAAGCTCACAGTCGGAATCAAACGTTGCTTTCATAAACAGTGTTTGCTTTTACCAGTTGAACCTCGTCATCAGCTACCAGAGCCTGTGAGCTGAGGTCGCCTTTTCCAGAACTTTCGTTGCCGCTAATGGGAGGAATCACTTCGCTACAAACAACAAACAAAACATTTGTTTTTTCGCCAACGACGCAGCGCACATGGCGGTGTCCGGACTATGGTGCGCGACCAACGGTTGATGATCTTGGAGTTTTGCTAAAATCACACAAGACGATCGCTAACGATCTTCTACTCAGCGCCATAAACAATCGATCAGCATATGATTGATAGTCAATACGCAAGTAAACTGGGGAAAACAATGGGAGATGACAGGTTTGGTTTGGAACTACATTTTAGTGACTTAATCATCGTTCTGGGGTTTTCCTTGTTCTGGAATCGGTTTATTTGTGCAATTTAGTGACGTTTTTACGTAGGCTTTAGCCTTTTTCCTCCTTTACTAATCTATGCGCAACATCCTTTCATAACACTCGCTCTATGATTCTATTTCGCTTCATTCTTTTATTACGTAACTACCTCTATTATTGAAAGAAATACACAACAAGTCAAACTATGCTTTCTACCGGTCTGGATCGGTAGTTTTCAGACCCTTTTATTTATTAGTAACACAATCGTTATTGACGGAGTTACTGTTACTGTGAATGGGAGTTTTTAGTTTTTGATTCTGAACGACAAGCTGCTGCAAAGTATCTCTGTTATCTTCCTATATTTCCGATATCATTGCTATTCCAACAAATTTATCCATCCCAATAGAAATTGTTCTTGTTTTTCTTCTTTTTTTTTCAGTTCAAAATTCAAGTTTTTCAACACCAAGATGGTATTCATTTTGTACAAAATGGCACGAGAGTTGAACACCTTTGGAAGCCACTGTGTTGAAGCTTCGACCAAACATCTCGTGCGTGCAAGCGAAGCGCAGACACGCGCCCACCGAACACACGCCATCATTAATGTCCCTTTACTGAACACGAGTGTGCATGGAACCAGCAGCGCAGCCGTGCGGACATCAAGCCACAAAACACGGGGAGCGTTTTATCGAAGCCAACCGATGTGAACGCGCGTATTCTGCTTTAGCGGCAACGCTGATAAGTGGTCAGGTTGCTGTCGCTGATGGTTGTGTTGAAAACAGCACCGTCTGTCTGACGACAAAACTTGCGTGTGGATCAATGTGCAGGCATTGGAACAAATCTTAATGATTAAGAAAATGATGTATCACACATCATCCCATCTATTGGGCACGTTGAGGTGTTCGCTATTGGAAATAGCGTCACGTATGCGCGATCACTTTAAGTTGTTTTTGAATTAGCCTGGGCTCAAAGGTCAACGAACATGACATACGCGGTTAGTGTTCAGGAATTATTTTAAGGATATTACGCTTTACAATATTGAAAAGTATGGCTCTTATACCATTCGCTGAGGGAAGTAAGAAGACTTCAAAGTTATCCATACATCAGGTTGTTTAAACACTGGCAGCTTTGGCTACAGAGGTTCTGGTTTTCAAAAATATCGTTTTTTGCGACCGGGAGATAAAGTTACACAAGCTTTCCAAAGTTCATAAAAATCTGAGAGGGTGGGTTGTATTTCGTCTTTTATGTGGATCACCTGACGTGGAATGGCCCTAAATCATAGTAACGTGGTTGCCCGAAGCATGCGGGTTATCTGTCGGAAGGATAGACACAAACTATGTTGCAATGCACATGTGGCAGCACCTGCAACAAGTATGGTCGTGTTGCAACCACTGGACCGGACGCCACGTGTCAAGCTCGCCAGGACCTTACAAGAGACGCCAGGGGTGTGACTGTAGCTGATAAAGCGGTGACCGCGTTGTTTACGGGTGTGGTTCGTGTGCGTTTGTCAACAACATTAGCGCTGAACCATTAATTAAACAACGCCTTCTTGTTTGAATGATCACCTACGCAGTTGAAAAAGTACGCCTGGCAAAAAGTTCGGTTGAAGCTTCTACTCAGACACAAATGACTGTCAACACAGTGAAAATGCAAGGCGGCCAGTCGCAGGCTTCACCAGGTGGAGTACCTTGATTCACCAGGTGAAGTTATCCGCTCGCTGGGCGATGGAGCCTTTTGGATTTCCTCGTCGCCATGGCTTGACATGCTGGCTGCAATGCAAAGTCCACAGAGCGCGTCACGTCAAATTCCAGGGATTTTGCAGGCAACAAAACGCTGTGCGCTGTTTCCCGTAAACATAAGTTAGAACAACCTGTACAAGGGTCATCCGCAGGGTTGCCATTTCTAGTGTTTGATGTGTTCAGAGAAATGTCTGATTGTTTTGGCGACGAATCTGATGTGGCCGAGCTGTTGTTTGTTTGCCGCATTTCCTCTCATTTTAGGATAAAAGTAAGTTATATCCATAATCTTAAGTTTTTGTAATCAATCTCTCCCCTCGCGTGTAACGTATTTCTTCAATTAATGGCGACACTTCGTTCTATTTCGGATATAACATGGTTTATCGCGCTTTGCTAGGTAATGGTAATGGAAGTATTTAGCTTATATGAAACTACAACGTACAAACCTGATGTCAATGAGACAGACCCCAGTGGCAACACTGGACCACCTGCCAAGACATTACTGACCCGAGGGGATTTTGGGGGATGCCAGTAGCAGTTAAACGCATTCTGACTTTTTAGCGTTGTTTGTGTTTCTTATGTCAGTTTCGTCAAATGAGAATGGACTCAGTGTCACAACTTCCTCAATATTAAGCATTTAGTGTCAGGGAAGCGAGCGAAATTTCTGGCTGTTTTTTTTAAGAAACGCGAAACACGAACCTAGAGCTGAGCGCTGCAGTCGCCGGTGTTTCTGATTTGCTGCAATAGATTTTATTTGTGGAGATCTTCCCAACAACCCTCGATTGTGAACAGTTAATTTGCAAGGTCCGTATTATTTCAAACGAATTTGTGATCCACAGCAAGCGGTCAATAATAGCTAAGTGTCAAGAAAACGTACCTCATTCGCAGCAAATAACAACACACTTATCCGTTGCTGCTGACCAGTGAAAAGCCATTGGTCGCGTGACCAGCCAAGTCACGCATGAGTTAAAACAACTTCGCTAGCAGCCCACGATCAGTCAAAACATTCAGTAGCGTTGTGACGTAGCATACTGATCGCAGACGGAGAGGCGCAATCAAAGCAGTGGGAGGGAATGAAGTCGGCGTTTAACGAGCGAAGATTGTGCCCAGAGGGAAGAGTCAAATACACTTCCGCATCTACTGCCTCCTGTCTTCCGAGTTGATATTGTAACGGCTGCAGGCTTCTTGCCGCAGTGCAGCGCAATTTGCTACTGATCGAACGCACCTCGTGCGTGATAGCGAGGGAGGGGCGCTCGCGAGCAGGGACGCCGGAACAGCGCAAGGGCAGGGGGGTAATGGAACTTATAAAAAAAAAATCGTTACCACTTATGCTTGTGTCTGTGCAGCGACAATGTTGACCTCAAAAATAATAACAGAAATTACAGAAACCCATTTGGAGTTATATGTGTGCGCGAATAGCTGCAATGAACTTGTTTCAATTCGATCTTGATAAACCACGAAGTGACATATGATACTGTTATGAAAAGGCGCCTCCACCCCCGTTGCTCTGTTTGTAGGCCAGGGTTAATAAATGTCCCCGTCATTTCCCCGATCTCCGGCGTCCCTGCTCACGAGAGACGACTTCAAAAACTGCCAGGTTCGACACACGCGTAATGAGACGTTGCCAGTTTTCTTTGTGAGATGTTTTCGAGTTTTCTTTGATATATGCAAAAGAAAGAAAGTCGGCAAAAATAAAAAAAACGTCGCATGCAAGAATTGCGACGCGAAACTTATTTTCACAGAGCCAGGAAGTTCTTGACTACATTGGTCCCCACACTGCGCACTGCGATATCTATCGACAGCCAATCAGGGCTCAGTAAGCTTCGGCTTCGGTCGTTCTTGTCATGGACTGTGACGGAACAATGGATGACGCAATGACGAGAAACGATGAACTGCCGTAATCAAAGCTTATTATCATTCTCAGTTCAAAGGTAAACAACGCGCATGTCTCTACTGAGACGACGCAGTCGACCACTCACTTGCACGTAGCGTTGATGTGTCCGGTTCACTTTCCGACGCTGACGAACTCGTTGTTTGCGACAGAGTTGCTGAGCGTAGCTGCGAATGGACAGTTGCATCGGTCAGGTGAGTACGGGTGGAGCGAAGGAAGGGGGGGAGCACCGTTGTGGCGGTAATTAGTTGTGGGGGGGGGGAATTATTTGAACGGTACAAGGCGCATGACGTTTTGTTTGTCCGGTTTCAAGCG
>JGI24158J21664_10006163_pt1 | contig 15774 bp, 13 predicted proteins | sample Ectturendosymbi3_FD_21664 | JGI IMG/M metagenome (IMG submission 21664)
CAAAATTTTCCGCGTGACGTCATGCCACTGGAGTAGGTCTCTTTCTGAAAGTCCTACACAGACCATTGACAGCTCCCCTTGTTGCAAAACTGGCCCCCCCAGTGGCCCCCCCCAAATGAAAATTTCTGGCTCCGCCCCTGATTGTGGGTATCAACGTGCCAATTTAAATGAAGTTAACGTAGCTGTTTTTATTCATGATTAGAGTTGTTGCGTGCTTCAAAAGTTGGTCACTTCGGTGTGTTGTCATCAACCTACAAACTTTTTGCTTTTAGAAACAAACAAGTCGTATCTAGTGACAGTGAGAATGACGATGAAGTGCGTGGAAGTAGCTTATTTCATTCTTTATCCAATCATTGCTCTGCTCCTGTGCTGCTGGAACCATTTTCTTCTTCCCCAAAAAGTTTTACTTCCAACACCAGCATGGTTTCCAATGACAGCACCTTTACAAATCTATCCGTAGACAGGTCTACGACACATGTGACTGATTCGCCTGCACTTACAGGTAGGTTTAGTTCATCATGTGACGCTTGTGTTTTGGATTGTTTTTTTGATCTGGCATGTTGATTTAACCAAAAACTTTTGGTGCAGGGTTTCAGTGCAGTGTGCTTCAACAACTAGCCAAGACAAAGTCGACATTAATGAAATGCAGAATTGTCAAAAACGAAACGATGCGAACGTGGCCGTTCTGTTGAAGAAACATTCCTGCACTTTGCGAACTCCACGAAAAATACCAATTGATGTCAAAATTCCACTGAAAACTGTTGCTGACGTGAATGATTTGTAAGAACGTCTTGCTGACGAGGAGTTCAAGGAATGCATTGTAGGTGGATCGTGCTGTGGTTTTATGCGTGTGCTAGTCTTACATTGCGTTTCGATATCTCCTTTATTTTTGCGCAGCACATATCATTGGCCTTGTTGCAACCGCTTCGTTGGCGCAGTGTTGAATGCGCGATGCACCACCAGTGGGGTGTGTGCGAAGCATAGCGCGCATACGTGCGTGGTGCGCATAAACAACACAATGGTCTCGTCAGCTGACCTTTGATGTTGCATCCTTCCACAGTGTGAAGCCTTGCGCGCTTGATACGCCGGCTGTCCGATTGCAATAGCGTTATTGATATTCTTAGCCCTCCTGTGTGCATGGGCGTCCGCAAGGGGGCAAAACGGGCATTTGCCGAAATTGATACTAAGAACAAACTTTCTAGAAAACCTGAATTCAGCACCTTAATTCCGATTAACTGCTTTAATTCTTGCATTGGCAATTTATTTGCCGTTATGACACTAACACTGCACAATAGCCAGGTTCACTATTCTGGTTGTATGCAGTGATGAGCTTGCAGTTCAGCCGATTGTTCTATAGTTATTCCTTACTCCGTAATAATAAGATGGCAACAAATCAGGAAAGTTCACTTGAACTAACTGCAGAAGGCGTTTTTGCGTATGTGACCACTGAACGCAGAATTCATGGCAGATAATGCTGCGAGACAGTGACTGCTGGCAGCGGTAGGCCACGTTGTTTTACGCTATGTGAAAAGCAGCATGAGTGAATCTGTAGTAATGCTTCAAGTTTGAAAAATCCATTGTTAGTGTGAGACTGCGAGTGTGAAGTGAACAATGTGCTTGAGTGAATAGCTTAATCAAACTACGCTTATGCAGGCTTCGTTAATCAAACTACGCTTATGCAGGCTTCGTTAATCAAACTACGCTTATGCAGGCTTCGTTTCGCACAGTATAAAACTACGTGGCTTGTTAGAATCAGGGGTGGATCCAGCCAGTAATGTTAGGGGGGACGATTTCAGTAATATTTGGTAGTCAAGCCACATAACAGCTTTGATACTGCAAGAGGGATGAAGTATGCTTCACAAAACTGCTGTGACGAAACAATGGAAGACAAAATGGCCTTATTTTTCGTGAATGCTGTTTTCCGAGTTGTGAAAATCATGGTGAATGAAGTTACTTTCGTAGGTTTTAGGTGGGCGATCGCCCACTGGATCCACCCTGGTTAGAATACATCTATGCAGGCTTGTCGTAACACGTCTTAATCGTTACTGTTACTGCACTTAGTTGAAATGGTTTTGATTTTATTCGAACATTATTTCACAGATTACTCACTTTGCCAGCATTGGGGGAAACACAGTAAAAGAATGCACCAGGCACATCTTGCAAAGATCAATGTCTGATATTTGCGCTAAGAACTTCAACTGAAAAGAACAAAATGGAAAAAGAGCATTTAGCCAGATCGCCTTAAAAGAAATTGTAATCAGTAAGTCATTTCATTCTCACTTTTCAACTTTGCAGCAATTTTTTACTTTACAGAGCTTTTGATTTACAAAATCGCGCAGAAGTCTGAACACATGTCCTAAGTATTGGTCACGTGTGGACACGCCCACAACATTTCTTGTAAACTAGGCAAGTCAAGAACTTTATTATGCCTGAACGACAAAGAAAAAATCTTCGTTTCTGGATACATAAATCACAAACAATGTGCCCAGAATATTTTCATAAATTTTGGAAATCCAAAACATAACAAAGTGCGTCCGGAACTTCACAGCAAACGCGTTGTTTCCGGATGCGTTAAATGTTAAAATGTGTCAATTGCCCACAACAATTTTTAAGTCGAAAACATACAAAAAGCGTACTGAACGCCAAAACTTTTCAAAATGCGCCTCATCTTCATAGCAAACGCTTCGCTTCAAGACTCATAAATCGTGAAAATGTGCCCAGAACATTTTTTAAGTCGAAAACATACAAAAAGCGTACTGGACGCCATCGCAAACAGATTTGTTTCTGGAATCCGGCGTTCTCGATACCGCAAGCGCAGTCCATCGGTAATTTATTCGCGCCACCGAGCTCTCAACTGCAGCGAGGTGTGAGTCTGTTTTTGTGCTTATCATGGTTGAGAAGGTTTCTGCTTCGGTGCGTGATTTCAAAGAGATCTCCATAGTAGTCAGCAGTGTGTGGAGATCAGCGCAGTTCTTGTCACTGCTCACTGCTGTAAACCTTGTCTGCGTTCTGCGAATGGCTACTGATCGTGAAAATGTGCCGAGAATTTTTTTGTAAACTTGGCAAGTCAAAAACTTTAAATGTGCTTGAACGTCAACTAAGATATCTTCGTTTCTAGATGCATACATTGCAAACAATGTGCCCAGAATATTTTCATAAATTTTAGAAATCCAAAACATAAAAATGCGTCTGGAACTTCACAGAAAACGCATTGTTTCCAGATGCATTAAATGTTAAAGTGTGCCCAGAACATTTTTATAAACTTTGGAAGCGGAAGACTTCGAAAATGTGTCAGAACCGCTTCGTTTGCGGGCCTATAAATCGTTACATTTGCCCAGAACATTTTAAGTCGAAAACATACAAAACGCGTACTGCACGCCATCGCAAACAGATTTGTTTCGGGAAACCGCCGTTCTCGACACAGAAAGCTTGGTCCATCGGTGATTTACTCCCACCACCTAGCAATCAACCGCAGCCAGGTGTGAGTCGATTGCTGTTGCCTGTCATGGTTGAGAAGGTTTCTGCATCGGTGCGTGATTTCAAAGAGAATTCCATAGTAGTCAGCAGTGTTTGAAGACCGGCACAGTTTTTTCACTGGGCACTGCTATAAACCCTGCCTGCGTTCTGAGAGCAGCTTTAGTCTTGGAAATTTGTCCGACACATCTTTGTAAAAGTGACGAATCGGTGTTTCGTTAAATTTTTTCCTGTGAAAGAAATTGTGCTTTAATTTTGCAAGTGCCGATTTGTGACAATTTGTGTCGGCTAGTTCCGAAAGCGTCATTTGCTTCAGCGTAGAGGGCACAGTACTTTTAAGTTCATCTCAAATGGGCCGTGTTGGCACGTATTGACTACAAAAGTTCAACTGACTTTGCAAATGCGCTTAATGTGTAAGTAGAAATCATGAATTATCCAGTGATAGCAACACAATTATGAAATAGCTATTTCAAGTGTGTGGCCAACTGTAGCATGTAACTTAAAGTGATTAGCACGGTTCTGTTCTAGCAAAGGTTAATTTTAAATGCAATCTTATATTGTGTTTGCAGGTGCAGTTCGCCAAAACGCTCTGACTTCCAATGCCACAGACATAGAAGTGACCAACGTTATGAAGAGCTGGTTGAAGTACGCCTATGAAAGATCTGTCGGGCGTAAAGAGAGAGAAGAGCGCAAACGAGCAGAAGCGAAGGAAAATGCATTGTAAAATGTATAAATGTTACTGGTGCAAGTTATTTGGTTATGTTCCTGTGCTACTGACTTTTCCTCTTCCCGAGCACCCATTCATGAGTTCGTTGGCACCAGTTGCTTGGACAATCCTTGCCGTTCTTTTGCTAACACTGCTTTCGTTTCAAAGGCTGTGGCAATTTTTTTGGACACGTGATGTTTTGTTTTTTGTAGTTTGTACTTTACTAGCCTGTTTTTCGTCCTCAGCGAAGACCTAGTTAGCAGGGTGATCTCTTATTTGCAGTGTACTCAATGAAATTTATGTGCGTGCAGGCTGCGCTATTGTCAGCTTGTTTCCTATTCATGTCGAGTATAAAAATGATGTTTGCATGTTTATTCCAAGAACATGTTGCGAGAACTAGTTTGTGTGCTGCATGGGAAGTGTCATGAATAAAGAAATTCCAACAAAAATATACAACCAACGTGTATTTTTGTGTTTTCAGACAAATGGTCCTTGCGATATTGGCCACGTATGACCAATTAAGAAGTATTTTTGATGGATAAACTGTCTATAAAACATGTAACTCCAAGGATGATTTTCAGAAGAGGTTGCAAAACCTTGTTAGCACTGACACGCCGCAATGTACTCCATTTTTTACAACATTTTGTTGATAATTAAGTGTGTGTTCGCACCTTCTTTTCTTAAAACCGTGTTGTATCCACGTCGTCTACACAACAGGACAATTTTTGTTGCGAGTAAAGGTTGCCGAAAATCTCTCTAATAATTCAAATTAGCAAAAATATTAATAATCAGGTAGAAAAGCAATGCAAGTGTAACAAAAAAAAAAAACGTTTTTCAAACATTCAGGCGAAGTTAGCAATGTGTTGAAAGTTAACTAGGGCAGAAGTGTTTTTCAAACAAAACACGGAGTTTTTTTTAACATTTATTTGAACTTAAGATTAAATTCAAAATCAACTTAAACAAACTGTTTTTCGAACTGAAATACGGTTGTTTTTCAAACATTAAACGAAGTCAGCAATAAAGGTAATGCTAATTTAAATATGAAAGTTTATTAATAGTTTTCTATATGTGCAACAAAAACAAATGCGAACTTAGCATGCAAACGTTGTTCTACCAATTTTCCTCACAATGCAAACTATAACTAAATGTTTCTTAAACTTTTTTATGCTATGTGGGAAATACAATTCAGATGTACATGACAAACATTGGAATGATTTCGGCGTACATTTGTGTCATTGTGCCAGTCAATGGAATCTAAGAGACATGTTTATTAATTGGAATTGCATTATGCTCATTTCAATTATTTGAATCTCAGAGATACAAGTTCATAAATCCTACTTTTAATGTAATATTTTTGAGAAAAATTGGAAGCGTTGTGTTCGTTTTATTTACTTTTTCAAATATTATTCAAGCGCTAAAACTTACGTTTGGTGTATTTAGGAAAGACTCAAAGACCTAGTAATCATTGTTACATTGTTAAGTATCAGCACAGCACTCTATGCAACTCCCATAATACTATGTACGTAGGCAGTGGAGCAGCAGGGTCACGGTCCCAAAAATATCATTTCCATATTTTGCGAATTTACAAACATGCTGTACTACGGTTTAGTGAACACAGTGACGTCATCGAAACGCAACCAAGCATATTGTACTCGTGTGATATGCATAGTAACATGAAAATCACACAGAGTTTGTTCTCCCAAAGTTTTCTAGCAAACTTGGTCCCTGCCGCTATATAACGTTGGTGCAGTTTGCATCCACAATTCCGCAAAGCAATAAAATCAAACAAGAGCATTGCCACTGCGCATGCGCAAAATGTAGCAGTGAACGCACTGTGACGTCACCACAGAAAAAGGTCAACCTGTAAAAATCAATTTATATGAAGGGGGTGCGATAGCTAGTGTGCTGTGTCTGAAAAACTCACTCATATTTAACGCAAGGGTCAATTGACCACATTGGTAATTCTTGTGGAAAAAAATCTTGGTAGTCCTAGCGTTAACGCTTATTTCAGCGTAAAAAGGCCAAGCATGAAAAGTAAGAGTAAAAATGAAGGAACCCATTTTAGCGTAAAAGCCTATTGAGGAACACAAAAAGGAACTTTTGCTTCTTTTTTTCAGCGTAAAAAAGAACCCATTTCAGCGTAAAAAGGCCAAAATAGAATCAAAAGGCCAAACAACTTTTTAAGCCCAAACAACTTCACATGAGGCCAAACAAAGGCCAAAAGTCCAAATAAACTTTTTAAGGTCAACCAGCTTCAAACGATGTCATATTTCTGAAATTTGGCCTTGAAAAGACCAATCTGGCAATCCTGGGCCAGATTACGTTTGGTAACACCATCTTGTTAGCATAAATTACGCTTTTATAGGCATAAACAAACACCCACTAAGTTTGCTAAATGTTTGTTTAGACGAATCATATATAAATCTCAAATACTATTACCTGGCCTTTGGATATTCAGGAAAATATCTTTCAGGATTGCTAAGGGCATAAAAATATTTATGAAAAATACACGGAAATCAAAAATGCTTGCTGGCAGATACATGAAACATTGTAATGTCTGAGGAAATTTGCAAAAATCCTTTGCAACTCATTTCCATGATTTTTATTAATGAACAAAGAGCATGGAAGGTATTTTTCAAAGATCTGCTTCAGTTTCATATTCGTATAAGATGATTACACGCACACGTTAAATAAGCGGTTGACAATCAGAGCAGAGAACTCATATGCACTTTGCTGTAAAACAGTTTAAGGACAGTTTGTACACCAACATGATAAAAACAACGTGCTTAGCCCCAAATCGTTTTCATGCTGCATTTTTGCACCTCTATAGAATTTTTAGAATCCTTTTATATTTTCCTGTTCTTGTAGAAAACGTTGGTTTTCTTGTTTATCCGAAACAGATGAAATCTCCCACAGACGTCCAGGTGAATTGCTAATAACTAAGAAATTTCTGTTGTCAACTATCACATTAAGGCCAGACTTGCAGTGCTTCAAATGAAGATCATTATTTTGCCAAGAGCCAACAACCTCAAACAGCCTAGGATCTGAGGTGTTTGTGTCGATGTTTGGCGAGTAGTTTTTCTTTTTGCCAACGATTAAGCGATTTCCTCTTCCTTTTGTTATGAAACGGATCTTTATATTTTCCCCTTCGTTTTGGACAATTCTCCCAAACATGACACGGATATTTTCACTTTGCCAAACTACCCATCCGACGTCTTGGTTGTTTCCAGATACATAAACACGCGATCGACTGTTTTGCCTTTTAGGATGCCATAGCTTGTCGTGCCCTTTCAACATGATCCTTTTGTCTCCGGGAAGCCTTTCCAGAGCGACAGTTTCAGCATCGGAGGAGTCATCAAAACAGCTGGTCCAAGACATGTCTGGTGTTATTCCGGGACGACCAAATTAAATCTACATTAAATTACTCTGCTATTTCTGTTAAACTGTTCAGTTTTACTAAAACACACGCAATTTTATGAATGTCAAAGCTATTGGACAACCGCATTTAAGGTTTCTAGTTTCGACCGATGCGTTTGGTAAATATAACAACTATTACCTTTTATGTGTCTTTAATGGCTATCTGTAGGATTTTATCCGAAACTAATTGTATTCATCCAGGGCCGGCGCTACCATCAGGCAAAGTAGGCGACTACCTAGGGCGCTGGGCTAAAGTGGGCGCCAAAATACAATTGTGTGCTTCAGGAATGGACGAACTCACACCAAAAAAGGGAATAAACATGATGAATGTGAATGAAACACACGACCATGCAGTTTATCAGAAGATAAAGGTGATGCACTATTCCAGTTTTGCTGCAGAATGGTTAATAATTAATGTCAATTTCACATGTACTAGGGAAGCTATGTCGCAATTTGGTATAAATTTTATTCATATCCGTATTTTTTCTTATGTACAAAACGTTCTTCGTATTTCCGTAACGTATTTGCTGAGTACTTTTTTCCTGGCTGCGCCGATTTACCCGCGTAGGTTAAGCTAGCAGCCTTCACTGAATCATATTTCAGTCATCAAGTGTAGTCGGATCAGGAAACGATGCCGAAATGCCAGCAATATTGGTGTTAGTAGCGTGCTTCATGCCTTCTCAAACGCTTTCGTTCTACGACCCATTTTCAAAAATTTTTATTTCGGCCTCCCGCGTAGGCCCGGAACTAGGGGGAAAATTTTTCTCCCCCCTGGAAAAATGCGTTTGGACATAGTTTATAACTATTGGATATAATATTAAAGATGTGAGCACCTCTCAGAAAACTCTTTACCCCCTTAGTGTTCCAAGCTGGTTACGGGCGTGGACGTCCTTGATGGATAGCTTAGTTGTTAATGATACGTGCAAACGTCCCATTACAAAACTCAAGAGGCATTTTGGTCTGTGGCGAAATCGTACAAATGCATACAATCCTCGAAACTAACTGTACAGTAATAAAATTACGACGTAAAGGAACTTTTAAGGAGAAAAAAATTAACAAAATACACTTCAGTTTATAGAAGTTATCAAGCACAGCTAAATGGATGGAAACACTTGATGATTTTTCACAGATCATCCATTCGTAGATTGATACATGACAAAGTCGGACAAAGGACATTCTCAATATTTTTCAAAAAGGCCCAGTTTTTGGACTTGATGATTATAAATTTTGAGAATGCAGCTTCAAACAAAAGTGTTGTGCAAAATGCTAAGAGCCTATGAATGGCCAAACCAGAAATGACTGTGCATTCATTTCTTGTTATTATCCAAAAATGACATAAACTCTGTTTTGAAAACTCCAGTTGCAAACATTTGTTGTTTAAAAACTCCACAAATTCATCCTGGACTTTGTAGGTGTGTTGCTTCCTGATATATCAATTGTGTATGGTTTGCGGATCCAACGTTTCCTGAATCAAAGTCCAAAGTACTTGTGAAAATGTGCACAAAGCTTTTAACTTCAGTCTAAAACTGTTCAATGTGCTCTCAAAGCAGTCAGCATAACATTAGTCCCTAAACTGGACCTAGACTTCTAAACATAAACATGTGTTCGTGTCGAAATGAATGCAAAAGAGTCAATATTGGCCAGTACCTTGAAACAATATTGACGTGTCAACGCATAATTTGCTGTGCTTGGTTGATTATTATCATTTGATAGCTCAGGAAAACATCCTAGTAAACAACTCACATCAGGAAGCAAGGTATTGCCCCTAAAAATGCAGTAGAAACAGATTCACGGAGGGCCTACTTTTTATCTTCTTGTAAAGTTTACAAAAACGTTTACATCTGATTTGTGAAGCCAATTTATTTTGCGATCCCAGTATTACATTTTGTGACCCAAACGGGTCGCAAACCAAAGTTTGGGAAGCCCTGGCCTAGTCAGCCAGTAAGATTCCGATTATAGGACGTACCACCTTAATTTATGTAACAAAGATATATAAGCTGGTACGCAACATTACTAATATCGGTGGGCTTCGTGAATGTCAGAACCTTGTTGTGCATGCAGAACGTCGTCGATTGCTACGAAACAAGACTGTAACAATGTTTTTGAGGCCTTAGCTAGAATTTTTGCTGATGTGAATGCTGTGACCCCTGTTACTTGTGTGGGTAATATTTCGATGAATTTGATGTTCAAACAAACTCAACATGCATCGAATAAATCAGATTGATGTAAAAAAACTTCGTCGTTAATAGGGTCTTTTGGGTGGAGGGGTGCTGTAGTGGACCTTGCCTTGGACGGACCGGCAAATTTAAGCTGTACATACAGCACAAAACGAAAGCGTTTGCTGAATTTTAAACAGATCGTGCCACGGTTGATTGAGCAGGATGACGTCGTAACCTATGGGGGCTCTGAAATGGATCTTAGCTAGGGCGCTGGAATGGTTTGAGCCGGCCCTGCGTTCATCAATCGAACTGATGCCTTTGGTTAAAAAATAATTTGCTTAAAACCAAACCTTGGAGCTGAAACAGAGATTCCTATCCTTTGTTCAAGACCAAAGATATATGACTTAAGTAAAAACGTAACCCCACATATGCAAAAGAACTGCAATACTGCAAACTGCGCAGCTTAGTTTTAAACAATTTTTAAAAGTTTCGCTGTTGTGCGCGTGTATCGAATATTGAATCCAAATATTACCTGTCTGAAGTATTGCCTACTAATGTTTTTTGACAACGGTTTCCCAAAAGTTATTTTTTATCAAGTTTCAATGAAAAAATGTTACAACACAATTTCAGAAATTTTCACTCGATTGTCTTAGTGTAGACATAGTTTCATGTTTTGTCATTTTATGTACGAAGCAATAATATTTAATTTTCTTCACAGTTCGCAAAAACTCTAAATCTAAAAACTAATTTAGGATTTTTAAAATCTGTTGAATGATTACCTATGATGCTACCAGTTATGAAATTTTAAGTCCGCTGCGCCGAACTTTCTAGCTTGCCATGTTAGAAGCATACAAATATGCACTTCATGCAGATCTGCATGCACTTTTGCATATTACAGAAACTTAATGGGTGACCTTGGCAGCGAAGGATGTGAAAACAATGAAAAGCTCACCATTCAGATGCTCACCCTTCATTGGGTAGCAGTGGGATCATTGAGGCATAAAAATACAGTGAAAGTCGCCGATAACATTTCAGCTAAACGGAAAGTTCGCCTATGACGGGGCATTTTCCTCGGTCCCAGCAGAAATCTTATTTTTACGTGCATTCCTGTTCGAATATGACGACTTCGTCTATATCGTCACTTCGCCTATAGTGCCGCTTTTTGTCGGTTCCCGCAGAATATTTTGTGCGTTTATAACGAAACTAGCAGTTTAAAGTGAAAACTCGGCTTTGTGGAGCCACCACCAAATCTTTTATGACCGAACAAGAACGCAGTTAAGTCAAGGTGCCAATCGTTGAGCCGTGACAGGCTTGAAGTGTGAATGGCATCAAGGATTGCGCCATCAGCTGCAATGGAGGCAAACTGTTACATGAGTTTTACTGTACAGTAGTAGGGATTGTTGCGACTGCACTCAGTTTGATCGATAGTTTTGTTGAAGCAATGCGTATTGTCGAAAATAAGAAGCAGCATCCCCTTGAAGAAAAAGTATGACATCATTGTTTCGGTCAATAAGAAAATGGTACGAAATAGGCAAAACTTTGAAATGCCAAGACCGACGTTGCCGGTATTTTGAAAAATAAAGATTTTCTGACTTTTTCTTATAAGGGTACACTCACAAACACGATAGAGCAAGCGGCAATCCTAATCAAAGAACTCTTTTAACCCGTGCCAGAATGTGGCATTGAAATAAAACGCCAGCTCACGAACAATGAATTTTAGGTCGTCTGCAAAGATAGTTCGTCTGACGCGACGCTTTCTCCGCGTCCCATGAAGTGACATGACATGACATGACGTGACATGACGTGACATGACGTGACATGACGTAACATGATAGGGAAATTCCACTGTCAAAGGATCCGGGTGACGCGCGAGTTTGGGAACAACCGAAATAGTGCGAAGCGTCACTCTGAGAAACGCCCCTATCGTAACTGTCAAACAACTACTTCAACGTTTGCCAGGGAAAATATTTCATTACCAAACCATGGTGATATCAAACTTTTCCTCCCAACAACAGCTTGAAGGTACATTTCTCTTCATCAACTGTGTGGTAATTGCGCGATGAAAAGTTGGTTAGTAGTTTGCTAACAGTGCCTATATTAATTCGGCTGCAGCGGCGAAGAATCTCATAAACCTTTATCTTTAATCGCTTTTTAGTTTTCTTAGTACAAAAAGACTATTCTACTGTCTTTCACTGCTGTACCACAATGCACTATCAACAAGTGCGAAATCCCTGAATCGTTTTCTCATGCGAAATTCTGCTTCTACGATTATCTGAAGTACCTCGATGTTATGGCAATTGGACATCAGTCTGTGGCTGTTCGACTTTAGTTTTTTCTCGTTGCCTACATTGAAAGACTCGCCCTATTGGTCGCCACTCGTCACGGTTGGTCGCGCAACCGTTGATGAATGAAAGCAAGTGAGAGTAGGGTTCAATTGTTATCAACGTTTGAATAGCTGGTAGCAGTTTCCCGAACGTTTAATCAAACGTCATGCTCAGGGTCACATTCTTCACTCAGTCATGCAGGGTTTAACTGAGTCAACAATTGAAAATAGCGTAACTTACAAGTGTGTCCTGTAAAGAAACAAGGCATTTGTTATATTAAACTTTTACGCTTACTGTCGATTAAATAGTTTACTAAGTGGATAGTGCGAAAGCAGTCCACGCTAACAGAGATTGACGGCCGAGTTACCTACATTTGGAATTGCAATGGCCAGCCAAGCCGAAGTGTAATGGCAAGGCCTCACTGCCGGTGTTATCGCGGTGAACACCCCGTCAGCCTGACGCTGTCAGATAAGTATGACTTGTTTCGCAATTTTCGAGACCTTTATCATCAAGGCGTGATTTGGAGTTCTCTTCCAGATGAACACATCATCAAATATAAATTTACGTGGAAATGTTTAGCTATATGCTTACCAACTTCATCGTATCACGGCATCATCATGGGGGTTTTATTGGTGTATTTTCATAAAGTTAAGATTGCGCTAGATTAGGCGTGTCACATTGGTTTGGAGCAGTTCTAACCAGAATCTTGACCTTGTTTCCTTCAATTCGCGTTTTGATGCAATAAAATTTCGCTGGCCCTTTGTCATTTGCGATATAAAACCTTGTTTTCGATTTTCAGCAAAGTGCTTATAACTGCTTTGTTCCAATGTCACTGTTATTGAGCATGTCATGTTTGACTTTCATTTCAGTAACTTGCGTTATTAGTGTAATACACAAGTAATGATTGTGGTTCGTCTGCAAGGTGCATTAAAGTTTCTCTTACGTTAGTTTCTAATTTCTATTTAATTTTTTTGTCTTCAAATGAAGCAGTTTTGAAAGTTCTGTGTCAAGATATTTAGTTCGCATTTTGATTTTTATTCACCAATGAATTTTGTTTGCAAGGAGCGGTGGTTTTAAACTGGCCACAACCGCCATATGTTTTAACGAAAATTTCAAAACGATTCGTTTTGGTGCAACATGATTTTGTTTTTCCATACTTCTTTTCTTTTTTGGGGCAAAGCGTAGTTTTCTGTTTCTAGTTCTGGGATAACGTCGTGCCCGGAGAAGGGTGCTGGAACAGTCCATCCTTGCTTGGATTTATTAGCTGTTTCACATAAAAACGATCCAAGCGTGTGGCTGTGTTTCACTTTGTCTGCAGATAAAAAGTTTGGCCTCATTGTATAATGTGTGATATGTGTCACTTCAGTTTCACCTTTCTTCTTCTTATACTTCTCATTCTTCTTCTTCTTTTTCGCTAGTTGTTCAAACCACTGCTTGACCGCACTAGATATCGGGGCAGATGTTGAGCAGACATTTGGTTGTCTCATCGTCCAGAACCGCCAGGTCATGCAGTCCATGGGAAGGTCGATAGATTGGACATTGGAAGGCATCATAATTGACGGTTCTGCGCCACACTCACAGGCCACAGAGGAGGCTATACCTCATTTGTACAGGCAGAAGCGTAAACGTCCAACACCGGTGCGGACGTGCTTAGGCCGAACCCAGTCTCTTCTTGGGAGGGTCATTCCGGTGGGTGGGCGCCGGTGTCGGTGATGAAAATGCGGAGATGTGTGAGATTGACTGCCCACTCCGCATTCCATTGGCGATCCGCCCACTGCTCCGCACGTATGCTGTTGTTGTCAGATGAACTGATGAGATGCTGTGCGGCGCGTACAAATGGGTGTCTCGATTTGAGGCGCCGTGCACCTGCACTCGAGGGACTGGTGAGCGCTGAGTAGAGCAGATCTGCAGACCCCGTGACACGGCGCGTTAGAGACAGTGTGGCTCCATTGCGACGAAGCTCAGCAGGTTGGATGCCTGCAAAGATTGGAAGGTTGTCCGCTGGTGCAGGACTCAAGCATCCAGTCACAGTTCGTAAGGCGTAGTTGATGGTGGAGTCGATAAGGCGAGTGTGAGCACTGCGGCACCAGACAGGCGCGCAATACTCTGCAGTTGAATGGACCAGGGCTAGGGTGGCTGTTCGCAACGTTGTTGCTCCAACACCCCAGCCAGAACCAGCAAGCCGCCTCAGGAGTGCGACGCGTGATGTCAGCTTCTTGCGAAGTTACTCAAGGTGTCGGCGATACGTGAGCGACCTGTCCAACGTTACTCCGAGGCATTTGAGCTCGGAGCAGAAGGGCAGGGTTTCGTTTTTGTAATCGATTTTCAGCTCAAATTTAGCTTCCTTGTTGTTAATATGGAAAGCTGCCAACACCATTTTTGTAGTGCTGAGCTTTAGCTTCCATGTTTGGAGGGATCCACCTGCAGTTGCCATGTCCTTGGTCAGCAACCCTTCCACTGCCAGCCAATCTCCATCAGCATATATGATTGCTAGGTCATCAGCATATGCATACTGTACTTTCTGGAGACGTTGTTTGGCACGTCAGAGATAAAGGTGTTGAAGATAAGGGGCGCCAGGACTGATACCTGTGGGACGCCGTTACCGAGGTGTTGCGACCTGCTTCTTTTGCCGTTTTTGGTGGTGAGTGTGAAGCTGCGATTGCCAGCCATCTCCATGATCATGTGGACTATGTTTCTATCAGGCAACAATCGCAGCAGCCTGCTGATGAGGCCGCAGTGCCATACGGTGTTGTAGGCTGCTGTGAGATCGACAAACACAGCTCCGGCCTTCTTTTTAGCCGAAAAGCTGTCATCGATGTCCTGCGTCAGCAAGTTGACCTGGTCTACGGTCGACCTCCCGTGACGAAAACCCGTGTCGAAAGCCCGCCTGCTCCCGTGGGAGCAGTGGGTCGACACGTAGATGAGTCTCTCGAGAATATTAAAGGGAACAAACAGCAGAGATATGGAACGATAGCTCTTTAGGTACCCCAACGGTTTTTCTGGCTTAGGGAACGCAACTATCTGTGCACTTCTCCAGATCTTTGTAATTTTGAGTTGGCGCATGCAGGAGCTGAGAAAGTCACAAAACCAAGATTTGAGAGCCGACCGGGCATGGAATAGGAACTTCGGGAAGATGGAATCCAATCCCGAAGACTTTCCTGGCTTCAGGCGTCTGAGGGCAGCAGCAAGCTTCACTGGCCTAAAGGTTTCAGAGATACTGTGGCCCTCAGGTGCTGAAATCTTTCATCGGTCGGACAGCTCCTTGTAGACCAGCCTGATGGACTCTCCCCTTCTTCTTGGACCATTTTTCCAAATATGGCATAATTGTTTTCATTTTTCCAAACCATCCACTCATAGCCCTTTGTGGTTGAAGACACAAGAACTCTTGTTTTGCTTATTTGCTCTGCAAAATACCATCGTTGATCGCCTTGTTTTAACCTGATCTCTTGCAAATTCGGGAGTTTTTCCAGAGTTATTTTTTCTGCATTGGAAACATCGTGACACCAATTCCAACACAAATCTGATAGACAACACCAATTCCAAGACATTTTTGATATTACAACTGAATGACCAAGTTACGTTTGCAGTAATTTAGTATTTTACTAAAACTTTCAAGTTGGCAAAACAGTACCTGTTCTTATAAAAATCAATATTTTGCTTAAACTGCCACTTCCTTCAATGCAGTTCATTTGTG
>JGI24158J21664_10006165_pt1 | contig 15771 bp, 8 predicted proteins | sample Ectturendosymbi3_FD_21664 | JGI IMG/M metagenome (IMG submission 21664)
AGGGGGCAAAATCTTGGTCAATTTTTGGTTTACGAGCCATAATTTTCGCTCCCGATATGCTGGGAAGTCAATCAAGGGCTCTATACACGCGGATTTTGACCTTGTTTTCAACTAAACTTTGGGTCCAAAAAATGGCCCATTGGGACAGCGCCCAGGGCCAGGCAAAGATGGCCAAAATAACGCAAAACACCCCTACTTGTGACGTTACCCCCAGAAAACCTCAAACCCAAAATGAAAAATGTTATTTTTTCAATGTCAACTAGAAGATTTGCTGAATCCGTAGAGGGTTTGAACAGCTCTCTAGCTCTAGCGGCTGGCGATTTATGGCCGATACGTTGGCGCGCGTGGTCATTAAAGGGTTAAATACCTGCCATTGATTATGACTGAATCAGCATGGTCAACTCAGTTATGGTGATGTAGTACTGCTATGTTTGTGACAAGAAATTACATAATTGATTATGGGTTGGTTATGTTGTCTCTATTTGATGTTAATGAAATGATGGACTAAATGTACTGATCCTACTTCAGTTTCCTATGTAAGCTTATAAAATGCTGGATCAGACCTGAAACAGCTTGGAAATGAGGAAAAAATTACTCAGAAGACTCCAGTTGCTATTTTAATGCTATTACACTGACATGATGTGAACTTGATAATACAGTGTAGTAAATACAAAGTTGGTTCACTTCTTAAACCACCACAGAGAAATTTATGTGTATTTTAAAACTCTCTCATAGCGGGCTGAGAGTTTGCTTATTACCTCTTTGCACCCATCAGTGTACAGAACAGAATATATGTTAGTTAAAAGTTCTAAACCGTTGAAGTTAATGCTGAAATTGTTAACTTAACTGAATTGAAATTAGCAACCTAGCTGCCTAGCTCAGTTGCCTGATTGTGTGTTATAAAATAAAACCTCACTTTTTGTTGCCTTACAAATGTTTCATATTAACATATGCGGGATTTCAGTGAATTGTGTTTTCCATAGAACAAGGACTAAATTTGTTACACTATTAACTTTGTGTTTCTTTAGGTGCAAATGGATTTGCAGAAATTTGCTTGCTGGAACCTGGATTTCATCCACTTTTCCATGATGAACTGTTTAGTGAAAAAATCAAAGATATGGAAAGAACAATGCAGACTCATGATTTCAATGCAGAACTGGACAAAACAATTGATCTTTTTTTGCTGCACGTTTCTCAGTACTTTTTGTTAAGACCTGCTCAGAAATGCATTGAGTGGTTGATATATAGGTAAGTACTAAGTAGTGTCCGATACATTAGGTTGTATCTTGATTGATCTGCTGATGTGGAAATGGACAGCTCTGCACTTTTTGGCTAGTGCATGATGTTAATGTCTATAGCTTAAATGTGTGTGTTCATCTGATGTCATAGTTTATTGCCAGATTGGCTAGTGCAAATTTACATTAATTACAGTGCATCCATTTTTGTTATGGTTGGCATGTTGCCCCAACATATGCTACGTTTTCATGTAACTATATACCATATTTTGCAGGTTTCATGTCCACACATTCAATGTTACTGGTCTACTGCGATGTATATTACCTTACCATGCCACAAATGTTTTCACCTGTGCTTTAAAAATACTGAAGCCTCAAAAGAGTTCTGCGAAATGGGCTTGGCTTCGAAGCATGCAGGTCAGTTTTAACCTACTGTCTAACTACAATGAATATATCACAGCATTTCAGACAACGACTACCATCTGCAAACAGAAATAGATCAAGGAGAGAAGTTAATACTTAACACCAGAATTATTTAGCATGCTTATTGTATGTATTGCCCATTCTTTCAGTATCACTACACAACTATTGTCATTCATCATCGTGATTCAAATTTTTAGTAGGCGATGGAAGTATCATAAGGAAGCCAGTATCGACACATCGTTGAAGTTTATGGTTGCATTGAACCAAGTGCACAAGCAATACCATTTTGTACAGCTTAGCGGAGTTAAATCGTGCATTTAACTTACATTTTTTTGCAGTTTCAGATAAGCGATCTTTGGGTTCCTAAAGTGCATATGAATTTCTAATCAGCTGAAAGGCGAAACGGCTAAAAGTATTTTAAACGTTTACGGATGAGCAATAGAAAGAATCTTGCACGCAAGCAACATTTGCTCAAAGTTTCGCATATATTAGCTTCGCCTGTATACTTTACTTTGCCTTAAAAATCTAGAGAAAATGGCGGCGTCACACGAAATTCTATTTGTTTGCACCAAATGTCGTACTTAGAATTGGGAATGTGAGGAATTGATTCTTTAAATAACATTGTTAAATACAAGCCAAGTTGTTGAAGTACTGAGACGTCGGTCTACATCACTTGTATGTTCTTGCACTCATACATGATGTATTGTACAGTAGCTACTTTCACGACTTAACTTATCCATCTTGCAATATTGAAGCGAAGTACACGGGCAAAACCTTTTTTTCTTCGCAGGAGGGAAATTCGCCTTTCTCAACGAAAAACTTGGCTTTGTGTTGCACAAAAGACGCGAGTTTCTTCCAGTTTGTCTGCGACATGGTTGTTGCCACCATTAAGGTATTTCGCCCGTTGTTTCTGTGTTTTCCGCGGGTATTAGATAAACTCCGTCTTTCGTAAGATATGCTGTCAGGGGTAGCATAAATACGTGTTTGAAACCCCGTAAAATGCACATCAGCATGCTTGGGTGCGTACCCTAAACTTATTGTGATGCGATAACGTATTATGATTCATAACATCAACATGTTTCGTTAATCAGCAACTTAACATTACGTGCAATATTTTGTATCAGGTGAGGTCTTCATTCCAAGGCCGCGACTCTTTCAGTCACCACGTGAGCTTCTTCTCTGGTGTGCTACTTGGAATGATTCAAAATTTGAAAAAAGTGTCGAATGAAAGATTATCCACCATCATTCCGATTCTCATGAAGGTATTGATTGATGTGTAGTAAGTTTGAAGCTTGTCTTCATTTTTTTATCCAACAGCCTTGCACATAATCACCTCAACTCGTATTGATGGGAGGATAAAAATTAAAAAATAGCAATAAATGCATTACTGTGCATGGGACCGGTGATGGTTGGCTTGTGGAAACTCATGCTATGCTGAAAAGTTTTGAAAAAAGTGCATGCGAAAACACATAACACTGTGAACTTGCACTGACACAAGCTGCCAGAAACTTCATATCTGGCCCTGTCAATTCACAATCATCAGTAGTCGAATTCAACGAATCCTGACGCGTAGCTCTGATCTTATGCGTGAATCAGAGTCGACCACGCTGAGCGTTTTTAAATTCCTGCACGGCCATCTATATCGAGGAGTCTCTAGCTTCATTTTAATGTGCATTTTTGGTTGGAAATGTCGTTCTTCGAAATCTTAGCATAAAATCTCCGTTGAATATTCGGAATCACGGTGTAGTATTTTTAGCACTTCATTCGATGTTCCCAGATAGCAGGCAAAACTTTTGTTAGTCTTGTTGATACAGGTTTTGACAAATGTTTGTTTTTTCAGAGCTTCGCGTCGCGATCAGATGAATTTCAGTCGTTTGCAATGCTGGTCGTTTCGCAGCTATCGGTGGTTGTTTCGTTCGAGAAAAAGGCGGTCGTCAATTTAGTGCAGCACTGCACGAAACACTGTGCACCACATCTCGAGAAAAACCTCATCCAACTTGTTGTTCTGCTGTGTGAGACACAAGCGAGTCTTACGGCTTTGCCTGACAGGTATGGAATATGATTGCGATGCTGTTCTCGTATGTGACGAGGCTGCCGTGTATTCTGAGCTACAAGCAGGAGCGCGGTTGGCTCATTTTTATCCAGATTTCAAAAATAAAGTGAAAATGTTAAATCCTGAAGACTTCTAGAACGGTTTCGTCACGTTTACGCCATACAGTAGATAAGGCTTCGAAATAATGTGGCAAGACTTACCTTGTATTTAATGGACACTTTATGCATTATTTAAAATGAAACTATGAACATGGGCACAAAGTGGAACTATGAACATGGGCACAAAATATGAGTTCAGAGGTAAAAATCTACCGACATGGCTTTTTTTGGAGCCTATACCGATATATCGGCCATTAATGGGTCGATAACCGATACTTCCAAAATTTTTAAATCTTGTTTTCTGCTTCATTATCAAAAACATAATGTATTCTGTACCTTACCTTTTTTTAAAAAACTTCACAAATCAGGATTTATGAGCTTAAATTTTTCAAATTGCAGCAATTTCACGTGTGTTGCTATGATTTTTAATTGATCTGATTAGTGATGATGCTCTTGTTTCGGCTGCGTCGGCGACGTGTGCTTCATGGTTCATCTGTCTGCTTGTTTATGAAAACGCACCTGTTATCGTTGCTGCAAGATAACTGTCTTGACTTGCTTCGTTGTGTTTTCTTGCGCAAGTTGTCTGCATGCGTGAGGAATATAACAGCGTTTTGTCAACACGTACTGACGCCGATAAAATCAGCCATTTTGGCCGATACCGATATATCGGTAAAAGCCAAATGTTGGCGGCCGATATATCGGTCTCTATTCAGAAGTACGCATGGAATTGTGTACAACCCCCACATAATTTAAACTTTGTTTCGTAAAATCTTGCATGTGTGCGAAGGGAATTTGCATATTGAGGACAGGAATGTTTGTCTGCCCCCATCCGGAATAGGACAGAAAATGTTAAAAATTTTCGGGCCCGGCTCGGACTGAGTTATAATGTGACAGAGTTGCGGTTCCAGCTCATATGAGAAGTTGCAACTGTTTCCATAGACGGCCCTGAATTTTTCCAAATCTGAACAACTGGGTAGACGTTGCGGTCGGTATCAAACGAAACGCAGTTCGCAGCTGAAAGGTGACAGACCTATGGTTTTCTGCAGAAACGTGTTGTAATGTGCGTTGGCCAATGCCTTGTGATTTATAAATGTCAAAACGAAGCAAAATCATAAAGCTCCCGCTTCAAAAAGTGAATTTGAAAATTCTGCTTGCAGTCCCGGTTTCACACGTTGTTTTACCTTGTGCTAGTCTTAGACTTGGCCCTCGGAAGGTCGACCCGTATAATTTCGGACTTCTGATGTCTGCTACACCAATAACAAATAATTGCATTTAATCTCATTTCGTATAATATAAATCATTACCAAATTTTTGTAGAAACCATCGCTGCAAAGAGCGTCGGTAACAATAGTTCTTGCGATGTTGCAATTCCTTTCCTGTGCAGCCTTTTCTATGGATGCGTGTTGAAATGATGTCAACGATCTTGTTGATCTTTGAATGATCTGGTTTTGTAAAAATAAATTTTTGAGGAGCTGTTAGTTACCATTTACCGATTGGTCAACTGCTTCAGGATCTATTATGTTAATAATTAGCTACTTCGAGTGTGAACCTTGATAAACTTTTTTATATAAATTACTGACGTATATAAAATACTGAAAACACTTCAAAACAGCCGATGATATTTCGGTCGCACTTGTTTCAACTCCACATGGAAACGGGATCGAACTTTGATTTCTAGACTATATCGTTTGCGTTCTGTTACATTTTTATTGACAGAGTTCCGGTAAGTCTTTATTGACCTATGTTAGTGGAAAACTGACTGCTAACAACAGTTTGATAATGATTACGTTTATGAGCACAGATGTGACAGTGTTTTTCGTAGGTTTGCTGAAGTTGCATGTGTTGATTGATGACTTCGTCTTCTTTATATCGTGTGTTTTCCTCAGCATTGTCATTCAATTCGTAACCCTCAGCGTGGCGTTGTGCGAAAAGACAATGTTATGATTACTATAATTTTTTGAAGGATAAACACGTGTTTTTTCAGTTGTTTTCTCTGCAGGTTATGGGACGACTTCTTATCATTTTCTTGCTTTTCGCAAACTGTGACCGAACTCAGCAGTGGTGGAAAAACTGAAAAGTTTTTGACTATGCTCTTTAACCACGTTGTGCGTAAAATGTCAGGTAATATCGCATGTATTTGCGTATATATATATATATATGTATACAGTATAATATGTTGTGTCCTTGAGCTGAGCAAACTGACTCTTTCCATTAAGTTTCAAGTTGCTGACATGGTTGGCGCATTTTATGCTTCCTCAGACAGCCCAGAAGTCGATTCGGTTTGTTACGATCTGATTACTCGCCTTCAGTTGTCGCCAGCTCTTCAAACCAAGTTCGCCAGGTAAACTTTTTCGGTTTGAATTGCAGTCGCCACGCTTTTCCACTGGCATGCCCGGCAACCCTTTATCACCGGGTTGTATCGTAAAGCCCTTTGTGGGGCGGCATCTGTGCGTCTGGGCTTGAATTTGCAAAGATTGGAGGCAGGGTTGTTGTAATTCTACCCAACTCAAAAAAACACCCGGCTTTTCAAAAATAACAGTCAACAGCACCCACTAAAAGCACATTTTTCCATATTGAAAATACCTGTAAAACATGCTTTTGTTAACTGTGTGAGTCAAAATTCATTGTTTAAAGCATTAAAGACAGTCTCATCGGCTGCTTATGTGTACAGAGAACTTTAGTCAGATCAAGTGGTCAGGCGTGGCATTCATTTGACAATCTTAAAATTGACTGGATATTAATAACCTACATCTAAATTTTATGAAGGACACTTTAGCGTGTAACCTCTTGGCTAGCCTGATGCAAAGATGGTTAAATTATCTACTCTAACTTAATGACAATGAGTTTGTCGCCTAACAATGCAATGTTCAATTTTATATTGCGTCATCCATGAGTCATGTCGTCTGGACACATCATCGGATATTTTAATGTTGTAGGTCTTGGACAAAATAAGTACTGAGTAGAGCAAACTGTACAAAGGTACAAGGCTTGAGTGAATGTTACTTTTTTGTATCATAAACCACTTGCATTCAAGGTCCCAAAATGATTCAAAACTGTTTCACTTCGCTTTCTCTATTTGATTAGATGGAAGGTTGAGACAACAACTATTACAAATAACTCTTAGCGTGCTGCCAGCAATTAACGCACCTTTTGTCTCAGCACAAACCTATTTTAATATGTCGTGCACAACATTTTCACAACATTTCAGTTTCTGCTAGTGTTTCCAACTGAAGACAAAATCTCAAAACTCGGGTTTCGGGTACGTATGCTGAAAAAAAATTTTTTGGGCTTTTGTGAAAAATGTAATTTTGAACAATAAGAAACTCAATTTTAACTTTGAAACGGTAGCAAAGTCAATTTATAATGATAATGATTATCTCGATATTCATTATTATAATAAACCCAAATTGCTATATTTAGTAGTAGCCACCAATTCGCTTTATTGATTGAAATTAGCGCGAAACACTACACAAGGACACGTCACCTGATAACAGCGGGCTGCTACCAAATACTGTAAAACGTGTACAACCAATGTACAAAACAAGCTGAAGTTTGCCAAACAACACTCCAAGTTCAACACATATCAGAGCAACAAAAAGCACGGATTTAGTTCAGCGGAACAATGCAAAAACAACGAAAATACACAAATTACTTTAGTTTTTATTGCTAAAGCGTCTCGCTGATTTTGGTAATGAAACAGTGAGTGAACTGTATGAATATCATACAGCTAAGCCAAATCGTTTGATAGTTTTAAATGCAATTGATTCATAGATTCTTGTAAAAAATCCAGGATTGGCTTTAGCAAATAGCAAAACAAAAATGAGTTTCCTGGTTAGGGAAAAAACGGGTCGAAAGGACTAGTTTCTTGAAATCAAGAAAACTTTGAATTTTTTCAGGTGGTAAATTAATTTTCAGTAACAAAGACTTAATCCAAGCCTATAATCACTGAATATAAATATTATATGAAATTTCATCAAGATAACGTCAGTTTCAAAAAAAGAATATCAGATTAGCTGTTTTCGCAAAACTTTAAAGACTGCATTTTTTATTATTTACATGTACATGCTATGGAATGCAATACTCACCATTTGCAAATGAAAATACTTTTTCAGGGTAGTATTAAAAATCAAAAAACAGGTTTTAATCCTTTTTATACCAACCACGATGGGTGTCGGACTAACGTGTGCTATAAGTCGCTCATTCATTTTTAACACTCAAATAGTTCGTCGATCTTCTCAAACTCCTTTAAAAATACTTCTTTTTCTGTTGAATCTTAAAACTGTGACCATGATTGAAGTTAGTCAGTCGGCATTCGCGCACTCAAGAGTCTGAAAACGTGTATGTACGTGACAGGTTGCTGCTGGGGAAAGTCTTCCCGCCGGTGTCTGCAGGTCAGCTCCGTGAAAGGTCGCCAGCGTTCAAACATCTCCTCTCCTTCTTCCAGCAAAAATACTCTGCCCAGTTCGATATCGCCATCACCAGTCATTTCAAACACGCCGCTTGTGAGGACGATGATGTCATGAGTTTCGTTGCGGAATCTGTCGGAAGCAAAATCCCAAAGGTCAGTCGTCCACCACCCATTATGTCCGCCCGGTCGTTTCGATTGAATCCCTCTTTTCCCACCTCAGTTTGGAAAGCGTTTTTTACCCGGTCCTTTGTGTTGTTTCAACGGCTTGTGCATTAACTGAGAGAATAAAACCAGTTTTTCAGGTTACCAACAAGTTAAGCTTCATTTTCATAGTGAATGGGTCTGCGCTTCGTCGTCCACTGTAGTTTCTCAACGTGCCTGCTACTTTTTCCGTGATTCTTTCGTTTCCAGTGATATTTTTTCACATTTCTTAACGTAGTACTAGCAAAGTACAAATCAATACGTAGAAACCCTATCCCACCACAAGTCTTGCTACAAAATATAACTGCAATATGTAGAAAGAAACTGTCTAGTTTACTATCCGTTTTATGGCTCACTAACCTGATTTTAACTTATGTACTAGTCATGCATTGGGGTTGTGTTTGGTTAAATTTCTGCTCGGCAGGACGTAGCTGCATTGCGCTGGTTGCATAAACCGAGTCTTGCTTGAAGCGAAAACTTCATCGTCTGTGCATCTCAGGACAATCTTGCAGTGTTGTCGATCGGCCTCCTCCATCCTGCCCCGGTTGTACGCGTTCAAACTCTCATCAAGCTTCGGAAGTATTTAAATGATGCTGAACTGGATTCAAGTGCTCGCAAATTCGCTCACGACCACGTGAAACAAATACTGATGTTCGAAACCGATGAGTCTGTGGTTCGTGAGTGTTTACAGGTAACATCTTTCGCTGTGGCTACTTTATCACTGACCATAGCACTTTCATGACCGCGGGCCAGTTGTTTCACCGTTTTGATTGTATTTAATTTTTCAGGAGATTTTAAACTTTTGAACAAATCTGTAAGTAGACTTAAATCTAAACTTACTATTCAGTTGTGAAACCAATTCTGTTAGGCCTGGGGTTGTAAAAAATGTAAAAAAAAACTACCCTGAATTTTTGCCGTATTTTGGTTGCAAGAAGAACACGAAATTTTGTAATAAGTGTTTGTATTTGTAGCGCGTTTACACATCTTTTGAATCAAGAAACGAATTTTCGTCGCCAGTACTAAGAATTTGACACAATTTCAGAAATCTGCTGCAGGACTTAAAGGTGTTTAACGTTGGTCGAATAAATTCCTGGAGCATAGACTCTAATGCAAATACCTTTTACAGTAGCCCGTACAACTTAAAGCTTTTTATTAATCTGATCAAACCACATTCGGCAACTCTGAATTTGATTGCAAATAATTTTGATTCCTGCACGTAGTTTCTTGTCCGAAAGTATCACACAAGGTAGTCAAAGATTGCAATTTTGTTCTGTTTTTGTCCTGCTGCCAATTCAGGATACTCCTTTGACCACTTGCTTTATGCTTTTAGAGTGTTTACTGTTTCCATTTTTTAATCAAACTATCGAAAACTTGATCAATTTTTTCGATACGCACGTCTCCCGCAGAATGGGTTTGAAATCCATGTGAGTTGCCGTTGTTTAAAAAACGTGTAGCGTTGGTTATGTTTCGAAGTTATTTAGACGCTTTTAAATATTTTTCCTTCTCCTAACCGAGGCGAAAGGAACTGTTCCTGTAGTTTCAACTACAGTGATGTAATGAGCACTTAGGTTGCTCTTCTAGCTATTTGCAGACATTTCTAATTGTGGGTCTTCAAAATAGAACGATTAGTTTGATTTGACGCCCAATATCGTAACACTTGAAAACGCAAATTTACAAGCAGCCTCTTCTGAACAATCGAGCTACATACAATGATTGAAATTCTTAGTAACATTTGAACAAATCAGCTGAACTTAAAAATCAATTACGTGATTAAATTTGATTCACTGCTGCTCTGTTATCCACTAGAACTTCCGATTGGTCCTGGTTGAGTGTATCCACAGGGCTTGTAAGTGGAAGAAAGCTACCGTAAGCAGTTTTCTTGCCAGATATCGATCAGACAACACTGTGAGGGGGTCCCTTCACGAATTTCAACATTTTCACCAGAGTACAAACCGTATGCTAGAAATGAGGGAGTTGAATGTGCGCGTACACTTTTTCAAATTTTAAAGATGTTGATTTATGAAACGATGGCATTAGCACGAGAATCAATGGCTGCATCTACGATTGACCATTGAGCAGTCGTCAAAGGAAGAGTACTGAGCACTTAAACGATATCGACGGCATTATTATATTTGCTGTTTTTAAATGCTGTGGATATTTTGAAAATCCGTTGGTTATTTGCGTCAATATTTTCAAACAGCTTTTCTTGGCATTTGGGAAAAAAGCACAATTTTACCTAAAGATAATTTTTCTTCAGAAACTTCATTTTACATTGAGAGAGGCCGTTCCTAGTACGTTTTTCTCCGTCAAAGGATTGCGTTTGCATACAGCCTTGTTGTTTTAGGATAACTGGGTACTTTTAAGGATCGTACCAATAGTTTGAAGCAGTAGTTCAAAATAGGAGAAAAATGTCGTATTTGTAACAAAGTTAGAACTCTGCACACCCCACACATTTGGGAAGAGCTCTGCAACCTCTAAGTACAGTATTGGCAACCAATGGAAGAAAAGTGTTATTGCCTTGCCTACGGACTGCTTCATGACCAATAGGCTAGCTAGATATATGTGTAACCTTTGATGGGTTTGCTTCGAACAGACGCTACACTTGCCTGAGACCTAGCCAACTTTTTCTCGTACACTTTTGAAAGGGTGGGGTTGGGAAAAATAATTCGGTTTGTTTGTTCGCTATAATGGTGGCAATTGTGAAGACCCCCAAATGCTCAACTGCTGGCACTGTTTCTCATAACACTCTTCCTGAATTTTGTTTAAATTAGTTTCATTTTTAAAACAGGCTGTAGACGTAACGTTGCACTGAAGTAAAGAGGAAAAGCGTATCGATAATTTACTGAGTAAAAACTTCAAGCCGCTAGTTTCACGTTCATCGCTGAAGATTCAAATCAGCAGCGCTGGTATCTTCTCAAAACCCTGCTCAGCGAAGCGTATCGGACAACGCACCTGGAACAGTGCAGTGGTGATGTTTGTTTCGACTTGTGTGCAGGTGCTCACAGAGCATTCGTATTTACTCGATGACGCAGGCGAAGAACTCTACGATCATTTGATCCAGTTGGTGGTCTTCGAAAGGTATTGCTTGCGTTTTGCGAGGTAACCAACTTTGTTTCGGCCAAAAAGCACCTTATCAATGTTTTTTCCAGGTCATCTCATGATGACGTCAAGACCGTGTTGAACATGTTAATGAGCAAGCTGCTATTGGACAAGACATCACTTGGGGTGAAAGTGCAAACCCTTGTGCTGCATATGCTGATAAAGTGCTGGCAAAAGTCTTGGAACGAGCTGACCAAGTCCATCGTCACATCAAAATCGTTAAAAGGCTCGAACTTTCTGAAGAAAATGCGCGAGTCTTACAAAGCGGATATGGGTATGAAGCCTGTCACTTGTAAAACCCTTTTCGCTGAATTGGTCGTCAGGTGCTTTCCGTGTTTAGAAAGATTGCTGTAAATATGAACAGATTTAGGGAACGTTTACATTTTTTTGTCATTCTGACATATTTATGCTGTCGTCAATACACGCCAAAGCTTAGTTTCTCGAGGCTTCTTGGGAACGACCTTACCTGTTAAGCTTACAGCTTTTACCTGTCTGACGAAACAATCGAACATTTGGGGATTTCGCTTCCGGTTGTAACTGACTCGAAGCTCCGCTCTTCCTAGTTCGAAGTTAACCGCCACTTTTGTTTCACCTGCTGTTGCTTTCACATCAGTTCTTGTTGCAACAACGTCTCCACATTTTCCGTCCACTGTTATTTTAACTTGCGCGTCGCAGCATCAGCGTCTGATTCTGCCGATGGGGAAGGTCATGGCCTCCATTGCATCAGTTCTATTTTTCTGAATCTCAGTTCGAACTCATCGGTGTTTTTGCTGTCTGTGCATCTGCGAGAGTAAACGTTTTTACGAGGCTTTACTTCTCTCCTTGCAATGCAACGCCAGAACCAAGCTAGGAAATCTGACTTAGCGAATAAGTGACAAACTGTGGTGGACGCCTACCCGGCAACACAGGATTGGTCGGTCAGTTGAGCATCGGGTTAGACTACGTTTATCTTGCGTCTACTGGCACGTAGAATATTTCTGACAACATTGTTCTCCTGCTTACTGGACTTATTTCATTTGTTTGCAGATAAAACGACCTTCATTGCCACATTGATCGCGGCCGCAAGTGAACTGAACCCGCACAGCTGCTTCGCCATGCTCAAGTATTGGAACGACACTTTCATGTCATCTGCCAGCCGCGACAAATGCTGCGTCGTTGGTACGCAATGGTTGCTAATCAACGGTTGCCTAGGCTGCAAAGACGCCAGTACCGCCCATCAAGTTCTGCCGCGTGTGGTTGACGTTTTGTGCTGTGCGATAGAACGCAGGGAGTTCAAGCCAAAGCAACCCGTCCTTGTCGACTGTTTGTCGTCGTTAATCGAGCAATGTATTTTCAAATCAGACAACGAAGACGATTCCGTAATACCTTTCACAGTTTTCGCTCTAAAGAAGTCTGTAGCCATGCTGCGGTTCCTGGTTAAGGAAGAAGAAGCTGAGGCAGACAGTTTTCCTTTGCAGTCTCTCGTCTTCCACGCCATTCTCAGCGTGAACCAGTGCGTGAAGGTTATTTCGCAGAGTGCGGAATTGAACAAGTTCCATCAGGAACTTTTGTCGGATCTTTTCAAAGCTTTCTTCGCCGAGCTGTTGCCATCTGTGCGAAGTGCATCAGATTTCTTGTCGAGAAGCCTGACTGAGAGCGAAGCAAACGAACCCGCCGTGAAGTTGAAACTTGTGCGATTCACGTCAACTTTCCTTCGCTCTTTGATGCCTCGAGCTAAGGAGGTAGGGAACGTGTGAGAATAGACGTTAGACTGTCTCTGCTTTTATTTCTTGGAACCTGCATTGAAATAGACATGTTACCAATGGTGTTGTTAGGTGTAATGCTGGCGTGTTATTGAAAAGACGTAAATTGTTACATCCATAAACTACACATTGGTGACATCTCATCGCCACAAAAAGCTTAATTCTGAAGATACATGTACAAGTGTTACAATCAGGGCTACGGAGCCGGAGCCCAAGCGGTTTTGGATGACTGGATCCGGAGCCAATAACTTTAGATGATGGAGCCGGTGCCTGAAATTTGGGTTCTGGTTCCACAGACAAAGTTGGTGGGGCAAGCGAGTTGTACAATTTATGCAGTGGTTTTCAGTTTTAATTAATTAGTCCAAATCGTGGAAGCCGGAGTCAAAAACTTCTAGATGTTGGAACCGGAGCCAAAAAATTTAAATGCCTGGAGCCGAGCCGGAGCTCGAAATTTGATTTACGGCTCCACAGCCCTGGTTACAATCAAACCATAGTAAAGGCTGGCAATGTTGGTCATGTTTTCTGATAATTAAATTTAAAACTAACGTTCAGGTTTTTCCGCTAACGCTAGCGACATTTTTTATCTTATTTAAATCTGGCATGCAGTGTTTGTCCTGTTGTCGTTTGAAACGATTTAACGAAACAATTGAACTGACTTAAACACGCCGCTTGAAGCGAAACCTACCGCAGTAAGTTCAGTTGTTTTCATTAAAAATTCCCGTTCGTCGCAGCTGGAACTTTCTGAGGTTGTCGACAACTCCCCGCTCCTCCCCACTCTGCTGATGACCAGCGCGTGCGAACAAATGGACATTCGCAGAGCTTCGCTTCAGTGTATGAAGAATATAGCTGCTGTTCCAAGGTATTTGCTCTTGTTCTGTAGTTTTCTGTGTTCCTGGACAGCCTGTTATTTCGTCAAACTGGTGGTTTCCTCATCAGACCTACATTCCACAACACTTTGCCGTATTCGTTTCATGTGAATGTCGATCGTTTTTCGGAGGTGTTGTGAATTTCTTACTGCATATACGAGCAACCTAAGACCCTTCGGCGCTTGCAAACCAGAAAGGGAATTTTCTCGAACGGAAAGTAGTTTTGAGAATGAAAAGTCGGGGAATTCCCATTCCCTGNGGGTAAATTCCAGTCNGAAATTAANGAACAGGAAAAATGATGACGAGCTTGTGAGTTATGGATAGTACCAACAAAAATCTTTGCACTGCTGTTTGGANTAAAATCTGCAATTACTGTTTGTACAGTTGCAACGCCAGCTACCTCTGCATGTTCCTTTGCGAACATGAAGAAGAAATAGTGGCGGATTCGGCTTCTGTCTTGCAACAAATCAGAGCGTATTTCGATGAGGACAAGACCTCGTGGCATAAGAGTAAGTTTTGTTGAAGATATGTCCGCGACAAGAACCAGCTTGAATGTGTGTCGAGCGGAATGCTGCTTTCTTTCAGAAAACCGACAAGCTTCCAAGACTCGAAGGATCGCTTATTTAAAAGCTCTCGTCACCCAACACGTCTTGTATCACAAGGAAGAAACGGGGATCTCGAAAAATGGTCTTCAGTTCCTGAGAAAATGCTTGCACNTGGTTAGTGTGTTACAAAGCGATTGTTTGATGTAAGTAGAGTGNCTTGCATCAGCTTCCAGTTTAACCAACAACCAACCTCCTCAAACCAAACCATTTTTGGATGTGTGCATAACTGAACCTTTCGACTGAGCTGTTCAGGAGGCAGGGGCTGTTGGGTGATATTTTTCCACGAATCGAATGTCAACGTCATCACTTTCAAACAGCGCTTTTAGCATGGTTGAGGGTCGTGTTGACTCTTAAAGCGCAGGCTTGTACGGTGCGTTTGAGAACTTGTTAAACAAATCACTTGCGCACCGGTTGGAGTTGATGTGGAATCCAAAAGCCGTATATCACGAAGTGCGAAAGTGATTTGGATGAAACTCGGTTGATCGCGATGCTTATTTTCAACTTTCAAATGAAGCTGGTGCAGAATTTTGAAAAAAAAAATCTTGTTTTTCTGGTGAAGGTCAACAACCCTGCGATGTTCAACGAGCTGTACCAACGCTGCCTCGTCTTGCTGGATCAAAAGAGCGAGTGGAAGCAAAACGACCTTCGTTTCTTGTCTTGTGTTGTGGAAAAAGCGCTCACCGGTCGTTTTGCGAAGGCAGATGTACCGTCTTTGATAACCAGGGTCCTGCTGCTTGACCCCCTACCATTGTACCGTGGCGAGGATGATTCACCGGTACATGCCACTTTAGGTGAGAAAGTGGGTATGTACAGTTGGCCGCTATTTCCTCAGAGGCCAAATCTTTGTCTTATTGGGTTTTGAGGTGAACATCATGGCAAAAATACGAGAATTTTTTGCAGCAATACGTTGCAAGTGGGAGTTTGGGATCAGCTTTGCTGTCACTTCTTCAGGAACATTTTCTCCGCATCAAGTCGTAGTCGGCAACTGTTGTGAATGTTTCAAGCGCTTTCCCCCGTATCGGTTTATGAGACAATCGGGAA
>JGI24158J21664_10006167_pt1 | contig 15768 bp, 8 predicted proteins | sample Ectturendosymbi3_FD_21664 | JGI IMG/M metagenome (IMG submission 21664)
GCACTGTATGACGCAATGAAGCTCGTGTGTGGAATATTTTATTCTTCACTTATAGTGCTTCACCTCAGAAGCAAGAAGCCTACTTCACCTCAGAAGCAATAGCAATGGAAAATCGTAAGTAACGAATTTTAGTGCTGCATACGATAGTACAATTAATCACGTGTGGTAAACAGTTCATTCGTCAATAACTTGATATTTTGATCCAATCACTTTCGTTTTTGAAATGCTATTCTATGCATTTACAATAAAATAAAAACAGTGCCAACTCGCACAAATTAATCACGTGAGCGACAACACTTTCACTTCGCTTAACACTGCTGTCATACGTTTTCGCTTTAAAATTTTATTCGTACAACGCCGTTCTGTTTTCTGGTCACAAACGCGTACAACACATTTATTGTGTCCATATTTTCATGTCACTGCAGGTTGTAACATATACAAACAGATGGAGTGACGGGCTGCCCCCCCACCTTCATACGTGGAGGACATAACGTTCTATGTTCTACCTACATTTTTCTCTTCATTTGTCATATTTGGAAAGGTTTCAAAAATCAGTGCCGTTTTTCGCGTTTCATATGAAGAGTTTTTCACGTTTGATTTCATAGCTAGCAGGTTTGATGTTGAAACAGAGTTTGATGGGGCATTTCTGATTTTGATTTTGTTTTGATAAAATGTTTTTTGCGTTTTGCAAATGTCTGCTGTTGGGGAACATGCAGAAACCCCAGTATAAAATGACAACTTTAAATAAATTATGTGTTGCGTTTCAAAAGGGTGCGGAAAACGTCATAGAATGTTTTGCTGAAGGACAGGAATTGTACCTAAGTTTTTAGAAGGAAACTACTTTATTTCTCTAAATCATTTTCAGAAGTAAGCTGTTTTTTATATTTGAAAACAATGTAATCCTTTAACACAAACTTTTAAACCTTTTTGTTGAGTCGCTCGGGACAGTATTGTGACACACTGCATGCCCGTTGCTGATTTTGCACCATACGGAAGCAACATGCACCCAATACAAATCATGGCAGTTACCAAAAATAAAGACGTATATACTGTAGATCTGTTTGCATTTTGTAGGATTGATGACGTCTGTATTTCATGCTGCGGAAAAGGCATTGCGGAACTCCTTTTATCCAGTATAATCGTTGGTGTGAAAATCGTCAAAAATTTGTTTTTCTTAAGGTCATCTTCCCTTTTAGTGTAATGTGCGTTTTTACAACTACAAAGTGGCAAAATTGCGTAGTTATCGCTCTAAGCCAGCTATGTCCAATCCGCGGCCCAATCGAAGGTTTTGTGCGGCCCAGTTCAGGTGTTTGCTGTAGTAAACGTATTCTACATACTGACAACCTTTCCTTATTCCGATAATTTTGAATTTGACACTTTTGTTGCAAGTAGTCCTCAGTGCACTTTATCACGCCTGTTACCATTGCAATTAGGATTCGAACGCTTTCAGTACATTAGCTTAAGTTAGATTTAGTTAGCTAAGATCAATGTAACCCATTCAATGTGGGGTCCTGGTTAAGAAACTGACATAATTCTTGACTCAGTAAGCCATTTGGGCTAGACGTAGCTGCTCTAAACGCACCATAATTTTTATATCAGGAATAACACCAAGACTTTCAAAATGCAGATATAGAATTTTCATGAAATTACATATGAAACAAATGCGTTTGATTACATTTTTGCGAAAAATATTTTTCGAAACGTTGCGTGTGACTGGTATAGAAATACAGCTTGATTGGGAATTACGGGTGAATCGCGAAATATCGTTTTGGTTCTTGTGGCGACAGGATGTAAGTACAAATAACTTTCTTCTGTTTTCAGAAGAGTAGACATACCGAAATTGATTTGGTTGCTTGCTGCTGCTGAACGCCCTAAAAATTTGCGAGATGACAACAGGATTATTAATACTGAAAACGTTGTATGCCTGGTATGTGCAACAGCAATAAAAATTAGAGTGGATAATAAGGAAGGTTTTCGTGATTTTTGTTTGGTTTTACCGCGGTATTATTTCTCCAATTCAACGTATTTTGACGACGATGCAGAAAGCGCCTTCCATGTTTAAACGCGTTGTTTTTTCAATTGCATCGTGTTTTTTACGAGAGATTTGAAACGTAAATTTGAAGAGGTTCTAACCACATATTAGTCTGATGAAGCGCCATAACAAATTCTGGGAAGACTCTGAAACAGCGAAGCAATGAAACGAAATTCTTTACGGACCTTACTCTTTGAAATCCTTTGCGTCCTTGCGAGATAAGGTATTTAATGTGACGGTCGGCACATATCAGTATAAGTGAAATTTCAATGCAATTAAGCAAAGTGCGAAGCGCCGCGGAACAATGCGAATCACAAAAGTTATACAATAAAAATCGAATGTAGTGTTTTTTTCCTTCCTGGAATACCATCGTGGGTCTACCAGACCCGGGTCAAATGAGGTCATTCACGTTGAACTACGGAAGCGGAAGTCGGCGCGCTTTGAATTCTTCAGTACCTTCATGTTTTTGTGTGACTAGTAATAGGGGCGATTGCGGTCATCCACACTATTCTAGTATTTGCACAGGAGAGCGAGTTCGGGTCTGGCAGACCCGACGATAGTATTAGTGTGAGGTGACGGGTCACGCTGACACCACGGTATGGTTAGAGGAAGTTTTTGCCTGTAAAAAGCTGAAACTCACTCAGGGCATGCTTCTACGGTCTTGTTAGCAGTATACAAAAGAAGTTCTTCACGCCCGTAATTTTTTATGAGTAATTCAGTTCAGGACTACATGACACCTTCGCTAAATCGAGCACATATGACAGTTTCGACACCTTACTTACTTTTCATCAAAAATCGTATGATATTAGAGTAAAGTAACTTTGTTAGTGCTCAAATTGCGCAGTGAGACTTATATTTTCAGTATAGTTTTTGTGATAAACTGCAGTTGAAGGAAAAGGTATTTTTTTTATTTTTGAAAACCGGGTCTGGCACACCCGACAATAGTATTAACGTGACAAAAAACAACGATAGTATTCACGGGTTAAGAAGCGCGGTGATTCGTGCTTTAAGTTTTGAACGATAAATCCTTAGTTCGAGGCTGCAGTGTATTTGAGTAAACGTGGATAGGACATTAGTAATACTTTTTGTAGTATTCCAAGTAAAGAAAGGCTGGGTTCCAAAACTGTTTTAAATTTTCTTCTCAGCTCTCCCTCTTCATGTATCGTATGTTGTGAAAAAAATGCATTACTGATGGCGCTTTTCTGTTCACCGGCAAAAACGGCTGATTTTACAACCTTCCAATATTACTTGCCGAAACAAGAACCTAATGCATCTTTGTCCATGCACGCTTCGATGTTGTAAATACCAATACTTCCCTCGTAGTTGCGTACTATAGAATTTTCAATTTATACTTCACTTTCCAATAATTGTTCATCGCTGAGATAAACTTGGCTCTCAACTGGACAAAGTCTCAATCCTGTAAACTCTTTCAAACGTGATAATAATAGGCGGGCCAAATCGTATTTCGCAACAAAGGAAAGCATTTGTATTTAATACCAACAGTTTCCATTACAACGTAATGTTTTTCTAACCTTCATAACTGAATTGTTTGCGTTGTTTAGTTCACGCGTGACGCAGATTGGCAAACGTAATTTCATAATCGAGATGAGTTTCATACAATGCTATGTCAACAGAAACAAAACAGCAAAAAGTTTACATGGAAAAAAGTGAAAAAAGTTTTCAGCTTGTGAAAGTCGCTACGTCTATGTCAAACATTTTTATATTCAGTGGTGGCATTGCCCGCAAAATTGAAGAATGGTATTTTTGTTTTTGTGGGTCAAACTCTCAACATCTAATCGAAAGACGGACATAGTGGCATCTAGTTATCTCTGCATACTAGCAAAATATAGAAGAGGTGGGTGCCACTGCCCTTCACTTTAGGATTTGTCTCAGAGATGTTTTTACCATGTTAAAAAGTTTTTATTTTCACTGTTGCAAATCCTAATGCAACATATTATTTGGCATACCATTATGAGCACGGAGATTGGGCGGCGGAACCTGGATGGGGCGTCCGAAATGAAAAAGAACACATACAGTTTTACATTTAAAATTTTTCCTTGAAACGAAAATCATCCCAAAGTTTCGTTAAGTGCCTGAACGTATTGTCAATGCAAACTTAAGCCACAAATTTTCAAGTTTCTTGGGGCATAAAATCAAATATTCGCCCGAACATCAGTAGTCCTCTGCAAACCCTTGCGTTCACAAAACGCTTTGTCCTTTCTACATACACTACTAAGAAAATGCCTTATTTTACGGCAACACTCACAAAAATTGCGCTTCATTGNCGCAGTAATGCTTCNTTTTCACTCATGCTTCTTTTCACACAGTATAAAACTACGTGGCTGACCAGTCAGCAGTGACCGTCCCTCTGCATTAACTATCAAGCAGTGGCAATTCTAGGGGGATGGGTGGTCCACCCAGATTTTGGGTCTGGACACCCCAAATTATGGGCTGGACCCTAGTTTGGCCCTCTCAGTTGTGTGCTTAGTTTCAAGTTCAAGTTGTCTTGATTGACTTATGAATCACATACCTTTCAGCCAGCAATATTTTAAACGACATTTTAAGACAGACGTTCTCTAGCTTGCGTTCAATAATTCCTAAATGCATGATAAGTTGGGTTGTTTTTCTTGAAGGCCGGGTAATGAGAGTTGTTGATGACGACAGACACCAGTGCTTGCTCCGATCCTGCCTGAAATATTGTTAGACCGCGGTCGTGGTGGTAAAAAATTCAGTTCGAAGCTAATAAACAGTCGCAGAAATATGAAGATTGATCTTCCGTGCATTTCACTGTGAAGGATTATTAACTGGATTATTTACTGTCAACAGATTGTTGCTTGTCCCAGTAGGAAACTGTTCATGAAAGAATTAAGAATTTGGGCCAGTTAATTTAACCGAGTTTCTTCTGCATCCTTGTTCTTCTGCCGTGTGCATATGACTTCGAAGTATCTTAAACAACCGGTTCGTGACGTCACTCTTAAGCAGGATTGCGGAGTCGCAGTCCTAGACGGTGGGAGGTTTTTGGGTGGAGTCGGAGTCGGATTCCTAACAACAATGTGAGTCGGAGTCGGATTTTTTTTGTCCGATTCCAACTTTTGATGTCCAATTGGATCATTTGTTTAAATCACACTCTTAAATTCGGAATTCGTGTTGAAATTGCACAATTTCTTTTGAAACGTTTGGTGAAACAGAGATTACTTGCTGTGCACCACGATTTCCATTGATTTTAACAGCCACATTTCATTCCCTTTTCGTTAAGGATCTGGAATTGGGAGTCGAAAGAGGAAATTGTGGAAAGTCGGAGTTGGAGTCGGAGTCGAATATTTTACCTCCAACTCCGCAATCCTGGTTTGATGTCTACTAACATCTGTTCTGCAACCTCACAGGGTATCGTAATGACTTTTTGAAAAGATTCATGAACATTTTTCCGGCATATTGTTGTTTGATTAAATCTAACCCGATTGCACAGCTTTTGAAGGTGCGTCTGCCTTGAGCTGTTACCATTCATTGCGGCGAACTCTCAATCCATCCTTGAAGTCTTTGCCTTTAGTTCATTTTATCAAACACAGGGCCATTTTGGACTTCCCGTTGTCTGTCATGGAAAAGTAACAATATATGAAGGAGCATAGTCTCCTTCCCGGCCATGTTCCAGCCATGGACTAAGTATCATCACATCGCGGTTGTTGTACTGCTTTGTCGAAGCCACCTTGCTATCTGTCTGTACAACAGTTAAAAGCTCAAGGTTTTCCGTATGTTTTCAAGGAATCAGCTGACTGTGCTCTGCTTTCACTTTTTTTGATGATTCAAACTTGCACATATCTATATTCAAGCATATACTCTCCACAGTGGGGGCAAGCAAGGAATCGATCAGCAATTTTTTAATAGGAAATCAATTTCACATAAAAATACGCATCCTCAGTCATTATTTTATTACAAACTGTTTACGGACTGAATAAGGACTGTCTGTAAAAGTATCCCAGCAATTTGGATGCAACAGAAATAGGTAGGGATCGCGTATTGAAAAAGCAACAGAGCATGTTGCTAGTTCGAGACTCAACAACAGGAGGTTTGACGGTAAGTTTCGCAGTCGCATATTAGTTTTGTAACAATCACAGAATATATCGATCGGAAACAAGTCTAACTACAAAGCATGAGTGAAGTGGAAATATTCTGCACAGGATTCTAAAATTGTTTGGAGTAGTGTTTTCAGGAGATGAATTTCATCGGACGTTTTAGTACATGTTGGTCAGACATGTTCAACTATCAAGTACTTCGACCTGCTAATTCTGACCAATGCCGGTTTGCGATCAGAAACGAGTTTAAATTAGCGTCGAGCACATGCGTTTAATTCACAGTTGGTAAAGCTACAGTCGAGAAAACTAATCAACAACAAATCTTAAAAATTCTACAACAGTGATGACTGGAACTTGAGAGAGGAACATATTATATCTGAACGTTGCATCAGTTAACGCTGCGCTGGAAATCACTAGAAGAATTTTGTGCAAATCCTTTAGGAAAAAAAATTGTCAAGTTTTGGTCACCTGAAATGATGACCTTAGGTGAACTCAATTCTCAGATTCAAATTGCTTTTGGTTTTTTTTTATACTAATCAACAAGAAATATATTTTATGGATCAATAATTTTGCGAAAACATTCTAGTAATAATGAACACCGTAGTTGTCACAAGATACTGAAACATACAGCAAATTCGAAAGCGTCACAAAAATCAATACATGTCATTATCTTGAAAATAATCTTGGACTTCATCACAAATTCTTGAAATTTCCACTTTGTTGTAATGTCCTCGCTGATCGACAGGAATTGTGCTGCGATCGAAAATAAATTTTATTACTCTAAAATCGCATCGGAATATTTTCAAAGGTCCTAACTTTTCAATTTTTCTCGGTTTAGCGCTGATAATCGCCATGAAGCAAGAAAATATTTTCATGATCCTTGCAAAACAAAACGTGAGGTAGCTTGAAAATATTTCAGTTATGAATGCAAAGTTGAGGTTTTAGAGCTACACTGCATGAGCCATTAACGCCAAGCATGTTTGTATTTAAACTTGACTGGCGGCTTAGCTGTACTGTGGCAAGATATGTCGCAATGCAAAAATATTCAACTCGGCTCAGGTTCCTCTCGCTAACAACCGTAATGAAGATTGCAACGTAACTTCATATATACTTAGATATTAACGTTTGAAGCTGATTATTTCAGTAGCTTCATCTTTCATGTGCTATGTCGAGGAGTCCTGGCAAAATCTATGCACGTTGCGTGCTTTTGGAGCAGGGGTATTTTGCCAATGATAACTTTCATTTAAGAAAGAACATTCGCTTTTGAACAAAAGACTCTTTTCATCAAGGCGAGTTCGGGTATGTAGGCCCAACGGTACTGCGCAACATTTCACTTGTTTGTGATCGGAAATTTCGTCGTAATCATTAATTGGTTACTGTGGGCCTTCTCCGCTTAAACTGCATAAAAACCTTAAACAACGAATTTTCATTCTCAATCCAATTTACCTCTGTTGCATGTAGAACCGTAAGCTTCGAGCAAAATACAAATTTGATCTTCAACCGACCGCCAACAAAACCTACTGGCAGAATTTCTGCAATTTTCCATTTTCCGATCTTTATTCAGTGTCTTCCAGATGTTTGGCGGGAAATTATGCTTGTTTTTGAAAAAAAATTGATATTCAATTCGTTTTTTTTGAATCAGATGAGTTCGCCATCGGCCCAAGGTGGATTTACTTCTGAACTGACGGCCACAAGCCCGCTGTAGTTGCTAAAAATTCCACCCTTCTCTTTACTATTCTCCCATTTGTTGTTCGTGATGTGATATGAATCATAATGTCTTTCTACATCAGGGTCACCAACCTTTTGGAAACTGCTAGCTACATCTTGTGTTCCGATTAATGCGAAGGGCTACCAGTTTGATATAAACTTATGAAATAAAAATTTTGCTCATTTACTTTCAGTTCTTTTAGTAATGATATCCGGTAATTGGAAGACGTTGATCGTGCTAATGTTATTTTTTGAACAGGCCCGCGGGCGACATACATGGTCCTTGCGGGCGACTTGGTGTCCGCGAGCACCACGTTGGTGACCCCTGTTCTACATATTCTGGTCAGCACCGTCAATGCTTTAACGTGTCTTTCATTTCATCGCACTTCACGTCACCGTGCATTTGTGACTACGTCCAGGGACTGAGCTCAGGAACGACGTTTGTATATTTCGTTTATCTCTAGAGAATACATAAATGTTGAGAGAAATACCCTGACCCTATGTGAAGCGTGGCTTTTAGAGGAAATGAGCAGTCGTTTTGTCAGTTTCAAGTAAGTGCTCGACGAATGCAGTGAGCAAGAAATCAAAACACACGAACCACGATCGCTCCGGGGTTTGCCTAAACCACTTGACATACCTGGGGACAGGTGTTTGCTTAGTAGTGTTAACCTGGGTTCATAATCAGGTTGTTAAACAACTCAGCAAGATGAAGGCCATGAAATACGCTTACGTCCATGAATGTTTTGCATTATGCGTGCAAAACCCAATCCTGATGAATACACTATTGAAAAAAGTATAAATAGTTAGGGAATTGCATTCAAAATTGTTCTTGGCCCATTCGCTTGTCTCATGAAACCTTGATATTGACATAGAAAGTGAGAACCAAAAATCATTTGACACCTGAGAACACTTGACAATTACACACGGCTCATACGCCATTACGGCAACCTTGGAAAATCTGCCTAGCACGAGTAGTACACATAAACACAATCAGTGCAAGTATTTACTGTGGTGAGAAAGAACTTCACGTTGGAATGTCATAGGCCTACATCAAAACTATTCAAGCAGAATTTAGACTTTCACGCAAACAAACGACTTGTACACTCACACTTGACAGACTGGTCTTTCTGAATTATGCATCACGTAGAAGGTCTTTAAAATGTGTATTTGTTGCAGTGATTCTTAGAAACCATTGTATATTATCCGCTGATCAAAGCACTAAAATGTTATACAAAAAATATCTTTCATTTGTCAAATTATGTAAATTAAGAAAACAACGAAGTGGAGAGATACGGCATTCATTTACCTTCTCACAATAAATCTAGCGCCTTCCAACTGCTCCAAGGCCTTGACTTCGGCAATACGATCATCCAGTTCAGCGATGGAAATGTCTGGATTTTCCTGCTTCAAGCGTTTACGCCAACCGGAGTATGAAAAATACTTGTCCCCAAAAACAGCTTGTAATTTGTGTGAAAGACCATGATTGACTGCCAGCCACACGCAAGCTGCAAATGGAATGCGGTTTACTACCTGATGGTTCTTTTTGCCTCGCATTTCAAAAATGATCAACTCTTGAAGCAGTCCAGTGAAAGCGTGCCTGTATTCTGCAGTGGTTTCTACGATTTGGTAGTTCAGAAATTCCGGGAGGATGTGCGGAACAGCACCTCGAATGTCCCACAGTTTATCATCTGTGCAATATTTCTGGTGATACGGATTGTCTTTCTGGAGTTCACACCAACTTTCATCAAATATTTTGTCAAAATATCTTTTCTTTTCTTGGTTTGCAGGAGATGGACATCCGAAAATCACTCTTTCGTCCAACGAAAAATGCATGGCCAAATGCGGTTCTTCATTTATGGTCATAACAACACCACTACCAGGGGTAAATAACTCTTTATCTCGACAAAAAGCAACAAGACCGCGAAGTAACTGATTGCCAGTGTAATGGCCGACCTCGCATCTCCTCCACAATATTTCATCAAATTTGTGAAAGGTGTTAAGTATCTTTGCTTTTTTAAGGATATCCTTTATTTTCAGCTTAAATTCTCCCCGCAGCTCGTACTCTCGAATGTAAGGAGTTTGTATAGAATCAGGAAATGTCAAACCACCTTGAAGCTGAAGCAAAATTTCATCAATACTTTTTTCACGGAGATCCATGCGATTGCTCATGTTTTATGCAACACAAGAACACGTTTAACAAACATTCACGTATCAGGTCTAGCAACGAATTACTTCTGAAATATGTGGAAGTTTTAAGTGATTTGTTCTTAAAAAAAATTGTCACAAACCTACATATCACGCTGGCATCGAGAGCATAATGAGAAATCTTTAGTGAAATTAACTGTTTTTTTGAGGAAAATGTTTAGGAAGTAGGTTGCTTTCAAATATAAACATTTCTTTCATCAATATAGCGCACTGCTGCAATTCCAACACATGTAGTTGTGTTTCTCATGCATTCGTTTCTTGTTCATTTGTCCAGAAATGCTAGACACTGAACGATTTCACATGTGGAAATGTTTGCTTTATATTTATTTTGAATTTTGAAGCGTGATAGCGTTATTGATGTGTTGAAAATCCGTAATTTTATAGCCTTTGCGCAATCTTCGCAAACGGAAATTACGGCAGGACTGCATGCGGTGCCGCTCTATGCGAAATAAATCAAGTCTTCAAAATGGATTTTTCGTGTTTGCGTCAGGTCAACATCCATTTGCACCTATTGATGTACTATAATAACAATCTGCTTAGGTCACAAAATACTGTTGTTTTCAGCAGCTGGCAAAATCACATGCAAATTTGCTTGATTATGTGAAAAAAAATTTGCACGTGTTGGATTTGAAGATATTATGCCTATTTTGTTTTGTGAATGTCGTTGTTTTCTTCATGTTTTGTATTAAGCCTGTGGTTCTCAAAGTGGTCGATATCGACCCCAAGGGGTCAATTGGACCATCCAAGGGGTCGATAAATAGTCACGGGGCGAATGGGGGTCATTGATGGCTAAGGAGCCAGGTCATAATTCTAAGACTATTTTCGGGTTGTGTATTATTTTATCATGCATTTCAAGTAGAAAGTACTCAAATTTATTTTGAGATATACTTTCCTTGTGTTAGTAACTATTCGGCTAGGCTACGGGGTCTATAGAAAATTGTATACTTTAATTGGGGGTCAGCGTACAGAAAAGTTCGAGAACTACTGTATTAAGCAAATGAGTTAACAAACTGGGCAAAAAAATGTAAACAAAAATAAAGTTTTCATTGTTGAGCGAAATTTTGTGCTGTGCAATAACACGTATCTTAGTTATCTCATACAAAAGCTTATCGCGTAAGTGCAGATTTTTATTTGAACCACGCGGGCACTGATAAGAAAGGTTATTAATAGGCTCTAAAGTGCAGTATAGTGCATTAACGCGCAAAAAAATTTGTTGTGGTCTGATTCACACTAAATGTCTGATAATTGAGTTAGCGAATGTCAGTCCTGTGGGATTAATTCAGATTCTCCATTTCTCAACATGTTTTTCTTGCGCTGCACGCTTACATTCACCACCGTCCACTTTGACGTTGGCAGCAAGTTCAAACTCCCTCGGAATGTGTAATGTGCATATAACAAGGGTGGCCAAACCCGCTCTATGTATGAGGCGCATATCGTAAAAGCCAATTTACAAAGAGCCGCAACATTAAATATAAAAACATGAATTTATTTGCAATCCACGCTTCTGCGTCATCATTCCTTTTTGGAATCACTTGCAAAAGTAATACTGTACGGCACGCTAGTTACTACAGTACCATTTCACAATATTTCTGCACTTTGCAATAGAAACAAAAAACGAATATTTAAATTTTTCGAAAGCTCAAAGAGCTGCATGCAAAGGTTCGCAGAGCCGCAGTTTGGCCACCCCTGGTATATAATGTTGTGTATGTTGCGACATCGTAATTGCCTGCATCACGCAAAGTAAGAGAAAAGCAAATGTTCACCCTATGGCAGGGATATATGAGCAGAGCCAGTATTTGCAGTACCAGCCGTGATTCAGGTCACGAAAAAGTAAAAGGTTATACATGCCTCAAGTAATACGTTATCCTTCTTCCTGCTTTATTGTAGCAAGTTTCACGAAAGTGTTCATTATTATCACCTAAACGTTAGTGCAAAACCAACAACGCACGGTATACGGCTTGTTGCTGAAGTGATCACTTCCCAGACATAAATAATTTTGGTGTTTAATATAAATATTACCGACCTGTGAATGAGCATACACATCTGCAAATTTTCTCCTTTCACTGAAACTTAGCATTCATTGCTCAATTATACCCATCGTTCTAGGAATCCATATAGACAAGGAAGGGCATAGCTTTTGTTCGCATCGATTGTGCACAGGTCGACGTTTGTTCCTTAATTTCTCAAAATCCAAAAACTGCAAATTTTTTCTCAGGCTTGCAAATATTGACTAATTTTTTCTGGAGTTACAAAAAAATTGCACGAATGATTTGTAAAGGTGGAACATGAAGTTGCGTTTCACCAACGTTTCGATTTCAACGTTTGTGAATATGGACAGATGTGATTCGCATGGGCGCATTTTGGTTGGGAAACGGGCGACGTGACCCCCACTTTAGCAGACGAGGAGTTATGATATGCATTTCCCCAACTTTTAACTTTCGCATTTGAAGAGATTTCAAAAAGAAAAGTGACGTTTGTCACGCATTGTGTGAAGAGCTTTTTATATTGAATGTTACACATAGCCAAGTTGATGTTTAAAAAGAGTCTGGTGTGGTATCATTGCTTCCAATATTTTATAAATTTCAGTTTCAGAAAAATGATTTTCAGCATCTCTCAAGTTTCTAGGGACCGCGAAAGATGGTCAACTGCTTCTGTCCGACTAGTGATTACTACAAAATGGATGGTGAACTCATTGTCTCCGTCTCGCGTGACTGTCCCATTGCTCAAACCTGGAAACTAGCAGGAAGAACCGTCGCCAGGAAGTTTTCAANAGGGGGGCTTTGCAGTTGTGAGGGGGGGGGCTTTTCGTTTGTGCGGGGGGCTTGACATTAAAAAATGAATCAAAACGCCACTTATTTATTGTGTTTCACATTTCAATTTTGGGGCTTGGGACTTTGTTTGGTGGGGGCTGAGCCCGCCACACCCCCAGTGGCGATGGGACTGCAAGCAGGCAAATGCTTTGGCTTTCGTGCGTACTATGTTTGTAAGACAGGCATTTTTGCGTAATTATGTAAGCCTTCCGCAAAATATACTACTATGCGCCAGTTGCTGAAGGCGTTTAGCATAAAAGAAAACTTCTTTAATTAGATTTAGCTTTTGGGTGTGCTGCAAATGTGTTTTATGTTGTTTTTATAGGCCTATGACTGCAATCCAAGTCTATGCTTTAGTTTTTGAACTCTTAGGATTCCTTTTATCATGGCTGTGTTTACTGGTCGAACAATTTGTCTGTAGAATTTAAGAACAGAAGTTAAGCAGATAGTAATAATATGCCTTTTATGTCTGATGATTTGTCTGCTTTTCCGGAAGAAGTACTAAACAAGCTTGTTTTTACTGACTTCGGGTGGATGAAATGCAGTCAGATGTTGAGTGTCTTAGTCTTACAAAAGATAAAAACTAGGCCAGAACTGTCCAGCGACGCAGTGGTCAAGTTTGTGCAAAAGATATACACTCCAAGATATATTTGACTGACGCTGGTTTGAAAGTCATTGGCCTCACTTCTTATTTTAAAACTGCAGCCATGGTAATACGTAAACAATAAATTTCATTTTAATAATTCCAACGGACGGGCAGATATTCATTTCATGTTTGAAAACATGGTTGTTCACAGTACATGAATATCTACGGAGAGGATGTTTCAGGGGCGCCGGAGCAGCGGAAGAGCAGGAGGCGGCAGTAAATGAGTTGAGGGCAAGGAAAACTTACAAAAAATGTTACCAATTATGTTCTTTCTGTTCAGCAGCAAAGTTGACGTAAAAAATAATGACAGAAATTATATAAAACCGTTCTGCATTTTATGGATGCGCACAAACTGCAATAAATTTGTTTCAAGTTAATCTTGATAAAATATGAAATCACCATGATAATGCACCCTCGTCCCCGATCCTTCTTTTGGAAGGGCAGAGGTAACTAGTTACCTCCGTCATGCTCCCGCTCTCCAGCATTCCTGGGATGTTTTATGGCCCTACACTTTGGAACTGTGCAATGAAAAACAGTGTTCCGTTATGATAGTAAAACACGCTTAACCGAAGCTTAAATTTATTTGACACCATACAGCAAAGTAAGATTAAAAGAATCGCTGATGTGTTCGCTATCCGGGAAAATTTTAAGCAGGTTTTCTGCAAAACTGTTTTGAAAAGATGAAAGATAATCTAGCCAGAGATGTCCTGAGTTCAAAAATTGGGCAATATATCAGGGGAAAAATAATGTTCTGGGAACGTCAAAATTTGTTCTGCTTTTTTCTCGGAATGATTTTGTAAGTTTTGTAACGACGCACCTATGCAAAGTTGATCGCAACCATGCAAAGTTTTTTGTAAAATTTGTTTGACATCAGGAATGGCGGTGTTAATAGTCCAATCTTGAGTGAAAGTGACCCAAGACTCGAGTTATTGGAGAAAGAATTTAATCTAACATTATCGATTGGAAAGTGACTGTACAATATCAGCTGTGAATTGATTGTTTTGAAATGCAAATATTTATGTTACCAAATAATACACACAAAGATGTCGCCAAAATGCATAATGAAGAGTCTATCTAAACGCAGTGAGGCTGATCCTACCCTACAAGGTTACTTATTACAACAAAGCTGCATCGCATTTTTGTTTAAAACTGTAGCGACTGCCATCTCTGTCCTATGTCTGTTTGCATTCCTTCACTCAAAATTTGTTGAAAGCATTTATGCAAATCTGGTGAGCGTTGCCATTCCACACATTGAATGTGGAATTCATTTAAAAAAATAATAATTTTTTGTTTTTTTTTGGCACGTAACAAAATTATTTGTCTACACATATTATTTAGAGACGATGCGGAAAAACGTCTCACAATCCGGATGTGGCGCGAGTGGCGCAAAAAAAACGTGCGGAGTCGTAGCGCAGCTAGAATAAGGTTGAAGAGGTCATGCCTCCCAAACCAACGTGCTAAGATTTTTACTGGTGCTTCATATACATTTCTAACTGTTACAAAATAAACAGAAGAAACAGTCGGACTCAAGACGACGTCAGTAACTGAAGACGTCACTGGCTGGCCCCTCCCGAACACAATTCTTGGCTGCGTTACTGGCGTTGACATCTGTTTGCAATGATTCTCTTGAACAGCAGTTACCCTCATGATGATATAAAACTTTTTAATGCGTTTTCGTGGATATGTCTAGCAGGGTAGATCAGCTTCAATAAAAAAAAACAAATTTTGACTTGGTGCTTTCTGCTGTTTATACAGTACAGCATGTGTATTACTAGAACATGAATCTCGGAATTACTGGATCTGAACAAGAACAACTGTTATTAGGATATCGATCAACTTTCAGCTGCCTGAGCAAAGAAAGGTTGCAAAGATTTATCTGTTTTATGTAAAGAATTTCTACCCCATTTACATCGGAAACTTCTTTAGCTTCATAAGCTCATTAGCTGCTTTTATCTTCAGCAGCGATTTTTCTTCGATTTCAGCAGTGCAATAGCGGTCCAGAGAGGTTGAAGATGTATCGGTACTATTGCGATCGGAAACACCGAACGGCATGTGCGTAAAGCTTCGCACCGTGGCAGCAAGCAACAATAGAGATCATGCGTCGCAATCTCTCTTCGCGTACGCTAGTCATCATGATCAATCGTTCACACGTTACTATCGGCAGAGCTTTCACGTCGCAATCTCTCTTACTATTGCTTGCTCTCGCTACATATGCAGGGTGTTTCACAATTGTTGAAACAAAGCGATTGGGCACAAATCCAGGATTTTAAATGATACCACAATGATGATTACATTTAT
>JGI24158J21664_10006169_pt1 | contig 15766 bp, 8 predicted proteins | sample Ectturendosymbi3_FD_21664 | JGI IMG/M metagenome (IMG submission 21664)
ACCACCGAACAGTTGGCGCCCAGGGCCGGGCAAAGTGGGCCAAGGTGACCTAAAAGTCCTCCACTTATGACGTCACTCACAAAAAAACCTGAACCCCCAAGCAAAAAAATTTTTTTTCCGAGTGCAATCTACTAGACTGGCCGATCTGTTTGAGCCGTTGAACAGCTTTCTAGCGCAATCGGCGGAGGAGCTAGGGCGTTGGTGAGGCAACCGAAAACTGCTGTTTTTTTTGCGAAAATCCCCGAAAACAGCCGGTTCTAAAAGTGTTAAAATGAGAGCAACACCTTTTCTAAACTTTTCTTGTTGTAATCAATTTTTCTATGACATACAAACGTTAAGTAGCCTATACCATTGAACAAAAGAGACTTTTATGAAACTCACGCGGTCTATTGGCTGGCTCTGATTCACTCTACTTGCAGTTTAAACTGACAATCTGAGCTCAAAGTTATCCATGCAGACACACTAACTGCACTACCTTGTTTCAAGAACGTCATTTTCTGACACCATTACGTCATGCAAAAAGACACGTTCTATTGAAACTGAGCAACGTTATCTTTGCAGAGTTCTTCACTTCAACAGCCAAAGTTGAATGTTGATAAGCCCACCTAATGACTAGGCTACGCCTTATGGCAGTTATTGAAAATATCCTGCTGAACACTGAAAAAACAGCATGAGATGTGCCAAGATATGCCTATTCATAATTTTGGCAACAGCAATTAACAGCAAGTCAACTCGTGAAATGTGCTTCATTCCGGGGAGGTTGAGGCGAACGATCTTGTCAAGGAGCACTACGGCGATTCACTCAGTGTCAGTGAATCAGACACACAACCTTCCAAATGAGAGGCAAACACTCTACCACTGAGCTATCGCTGACCCAGCGAAATCTTTGTCGCCAATGCCCAGGTGTCAGGTGATGTTATGATGTGCAGTTGGGGTAGAACTGAGGAATCAACAATACAAGAAAAAGGACCAATAAAAAATTCAGCAAAATACCACCATCTAATGGTTTGGGTTCAGGGCCAGATAAAGTGGGCCAAAAAGGCCTAAATCTGCTCCACTTATGACGTCATTCACAAAAAATCCAAAACCCCAAATCACAACAATTTTCTGTCATTGCAGACTCGAAGACTTGTTGAGTCTTTTGAGGGTTTGAACAGCTCTCTAGCGCAATCGGCAGAGGAGTTATGCAGTTGCTAAGATGCCGCCTAACTGCTGTGTTAGGCTGGAATCCCAGCTGCAAAGGTGTTAAGAATGTTTTTTTTTCAATTAATTCAGTTTTCATTTATCATTTCATTGGCTAGAGAATGTGAGCAAAAAAGAATTCCTGTACTGAAGATAGTTTTAGTGTAAGCTATAGTGTTTAGCACTTTTGCTGCGAAATTTGGTTTTAAAATTAGCTTTACAGTATTCGAGCCGGTCTAAATCAAGCGGTTCCTGTGAAATCAAGCTGTTTGCATATGTTTTGCAAGTACATAGCTCCTCTGCTGAATGCACTAGAGAGCTGTTCAAACTCTCAAAAGACTTGGCAAGTTTTCAAGTCTGCAATGAAAAAATATTGGTTTTGGGTTTCAGATTTTTTGTGGTGATGTCATAAGCGGAGTAGTTTTAGGCCTTTCGACCCACATTATCTGGCCTTAGGACCAAGATGGGAGTATTTCGCTGCAGTTTTTATTGGAAACTAGGCTAAAATCTGAGTGTTTTGATACTTTAGAGAGACCTGCTGAGGTTTTGGGCTCAAAAGTTCTGACGAGGGCAACCAATTTTTTGACCTAAAAACTTAAAATTTTGACTTTGTACTTTACTAATTTTGACTTTATTTTGATCTATAAATTTTCTGTGTTTGCAACTGAAAAATAATTCAGCCTTAGGTGTTGAGGTTAACCCAGAAACATATTTGTGCACTCTAAGCTTCGACATTTGAAAACACTTGGTTGTTTAACTTCGGGGGTGGTATATTGATAAGTACATTAATAACTACGGTAGAGTCAAACCTGAGAACATCATAAAGCTGAAACACTATACACATAATGGATTGAGGATTTAGCAAATCAAGTACTGTAAGACCACATTTCTCCCCTACCACGCCTATCCTGCATAATATTCAATCGTCCAGTAGTGGGCAAAACAACATTATTACGTCAGAAATCGTAATAAACCCACTATTATTACAGAATTGCAACTTAACTTGCAAAAGCATGTCAATATATGTTGTTGTAGTTTCAATAAAAAGTCGATGAAGAGAAAAAAACTGTGTTGCAAGATAAGTTTGACCTAACAATAAATTTTGACTTTTTTTTGACCTAATAACTTAGGATTCCCTCATGGTATGAGCCTGAAATTTGGTTTGTGGACATTTCATAAACTTTGAAAAAGGCAGAAAAATTTTGACTTTATTGACTTCGGTAGCCCTGGTTATGACCTAAAAACAACAAAATTTTTAATTAATCCAATAATTAGATAATTAGTTGTTTTGTTTGTTTTAGGCCATAACTTTTGAACCAGAAGTGCTAGAAAGTCAATCAAGGTCTCAAAAGACTCGGATTCTAGCCTAGTTGCCACTGAAAACTTGAGTGAAATACTTCCATCTAGCGGTTCGGCCTAGGTCAGGTACCAGCAGCCAAAATGGCCAAAAACCTGCCTTACTTATGACATCACTCACAAAAAACCCAAAATATTCTTTCATTGTAGACTCGAAGACTTGCCGAGTCTTTTGAGAGTTTGAACAGCTGTCTAGCACAATCCACTGAGAAGTTATGCAGTTGGTAAGACAACGGAAATATCCCTGGTTTTTCGCCAATTTTTAAGAATGATATATTTGTAGACCGGCAGCCAAAGTGTTAAGTAAATGCTGTGTTTATTCATGTAGAACAGATGATAGCAGAGCCAAGTTGGCTGATTCCTTGAAAGCCTATGAAAAACATGGAGTTTTTAATTTTTCATGTAGAAGTTGCGAAATTTTGTACCAATTGTTCACCTTGAAAGTCAGGATGCATTGAGTCAGGAAAGTCAGGATGCATTTGCAGGTTGCACAAGGTGCAACTTGCAAATGCATTGCATGGAAGCATGCTTGGTGGCTATGTTGGTGCATGATATTTACACTAATAAATCTAGCTGAGAAAAGGTACGTGTATGAATGAGGAAGAGATGGGGTGATGTTCATGTGTGCCCGTGTGTATCATGTGGTTCTCTGCGGTTACACATTAAGAAATGTGTCTCTTGGTCTCTGACAGGTTGGCCAACCCTGGTGTAGAGTGTATCAGAATAGCATTGGTTTAAAATTACTAAGATCTGTTGAGTTTTTCACATGCTCTTTCTTGAGGCTATGTGCTGTTGGCAAAAGTAACCTTGGTGTTGTGTGGCATTTTGTAGAGAAGTCATTGCATCCAACCTGTAAAATCATAAATTTTTTGTTTAATTTAGTGGAAGCCTTATCATCTGAACAAATCTGCCCAAACAAAGCAGGAGTTTTTTTCATTGTTAGCTTTGCAAAAAGTGGAGTCACTTGCACCTGATAAGTTAGCATTTGCATATGGAAGGGGAACTGAATGCAAGGCATTCTTCCAACCAAACACTATTTTTATGTCACAATCTATTTTTATAATTAGGTTTTTCTATATTGCACTGTGAATTACCTTTTGTGACATATATTCTTTCCTTAGCTCTGTTAGTGTGTATTGACTGTTCTCAAATGCGATGATTGTGATATTGTTGATCAGTTCTCATAGTTTCACTTGATCATTTTGATGTAGGATCGAGAAGTTTTAAGCTTATCAAATGTAGCATTTGCAAAAACTAGCAACAGATATCAGTGACTGGGACACTTTTCAGACTTAGCAATGCCTTGCATACTGTTTTTGGACAACTATTTTCTTAAATGTGAAGCAGGGTGTAATAGATTGAAACAGATATTACATTTGGCTTCACAAATTTCGATACTTTTGGCATGATTGATCCTATTGAAACTGATTGTGTGATTATTTGGTGGTGTTAGTAAATAACAAATATTGTTTTATCAATTAGTATAAAGTTTAAACATTCCCACTAACAAGAGCTTCAACCTGTTTGTTGGGTTTTACTGGCACAGCTAAACTTCCCACAAATACTCAACATACCTTGTGGTAGCTGCTGTCTTGATATGTAGTGTTTAGTGACTTGATGCTGTATACAGAAAGAGCAGGCTGTCATCTTTCAAAAACAGATTGAGTATGCAACAGCAGTTTATATGTTTCAAGTGCATAAAGAGGAGTCATCTTCTTCAACTCCAACAATATAAATTATATACAATGCCATATAAATCAGAATGACTTCAACTATGAATGCCATTTTATAATTATGCCAATACAAACCATTTTGCTTTCATTGTTGCACAATGGGGTATTGTTGCCTCATAATGTTTTGTTAATATGCTTGGAGTAAGCCTGTTTTTTTGCTTCTGCTGGCCTGTTCATGACTGTTTATAAACATAACTACTTCAGGTGAATGCAACTGCTGACAAAACTTTGTTTGTGATCTGTTCCATTATCTTTCCAACTACTGTATTTCTGTCACTGTGTTATAGTTCAAGCTTTAGGTTTCCAAGCCTATGGCATGGTATGTGCAGAACAATGCTGGCAAATGCTGAGGTTACCTTTGCCTTCTTTCACTTCTACAGCAAAAATCTGATTTTCTTTGATATTGCAATTGCAGTACAGATTGAAGAATGTCTTTATTGTTGCAGTTGTTGTTGCAATAGTTATCTTAGCAATTTGATGTTAAACATTGTGAATATAGTAATCTATTGTGCTAGCTACTAGTAATTATAACCCATGAAAGATATGCTTGATATTTCATTTTTATGTTTTGCAACTATGCATAGTTGTTGGTTCTGAAAGATGCAAGCAATTTGAAATAGGTGTTGTAATGCATGTTTTATGAACACTGATTTGTAGTTGTAGTAATGTAGTAAGTGTTCCAGTTAAGCTTTGCTTTTAAATATAAATCCTAAGATTCTATTTTGATGAGAGCTGATGATGCCTACTCATAGGCAAAATATATTTTGATAAAGATCATAGTGTCTGATTCTTGGTTTTGAAAAGATTCTTTTCCATAGACAGTTATTTTAAATTGTAGTTAATTTGTGCAAAACTGAGTCTAGATGTAGATAATTATATGCGGAATATAGTTTTAAAAGTAAGATTTCACAAAATTGTTGCTATGAAGTGCTACTTTACTTTTAAAAAATTAGTTTTACTTAACATTTCAATTTGTATTCATTTTAAGTTGCATACTCAAAAAAACAAGAAAAGGTTTGGTCTTGATTGCATAAACATGAATCTTGTTACTTATGAATCCAAGGTATAATTGAAAAAGTAGAATTGACATGATTTTTCTTCAGTGTGGTGCTGTCTCGATCTGCCACCAAAGATGTTACATATAGATCAGTCTTCCCTTGTCAGTGAAACCCTTTCCTTATCAGCCACTTGTGTGTGTGTTTTGTTTACCTGATGTTTATGTTGTTGACAGCAACACCTATTTGCAAATTCTTTGTANTTGTGAGCCTTGTAAATTTGTTCAACTGTGATGTTCGGACGCAAGAAAAACAAAGATGAACGCCGAGAGAAAAAGCGTCACAAGCATGGCATGACCACAGCTGAAATTTCAAAATTGGAAGAAGTTGGCATTCGAAGAGGTTTTTTCAGCAAAAAGTAAGAATAATTGTATTTTGATTGACAACTAGTAAACACAGGTGTATTTTCTATATTTAAACGACTGATTGCAGGCAGGTAGACAAAAAGCAAGCATCGTGATATATACTGATGTTGGGAGTGATACCCTTTTCGGTGTGTACAAAAAATAGGTGAGTTATCAGTCGAAGAGTTAGCCTAACCAATCAAAGTACAGGATCAACCTATTTGTGATATTTGTTTGTTGCCAGTTTGACATTGATTCCAACACCTAAAATCGTGTATATCTCATGTACTACTTGCAGAATGTCTAGGAAATAGTATAAAAAACACCTTCTTTTGTTGAAAGTAAATGTAAGCCTACAGATGAAATCGATTAGGACACGACAATTTCATCCGTTTCGCAGTTTGAAGAACGAGTTTCAAAAGGGAGGTTAATGTCGACAATTAATTGCCTAAAAAATCAAAAGACGAAAGTGGCTTGATGATTATTTAAGTATGGATTTTTTCTTAAAAGTGAAGAATCGGGCCATGAGAGGTCTGCTCAATGCATGTTTTGCTATTTTAAATATAGCAATCAGTGTGTGGCTCGTTAAAAACGACGGAATAATTTACAAAACAAACACAGCATATATCAGAACAAATCGCCACAATTTTTCAAGCAATTGCACGAATATTTGTGCAAACAGTAAAACGCCCTCCATTTTTCACCCAAAAATGACTCAGCTAAGAAAATTCCTCTTAAAATAGCACATGTGCTGATAAAACGAAAAAAAGCATTTGCGAAGCTGGGTCTCTAATCAAGCCATGCTTGAACATCGCAGGCAATTTTCTGCGTGGCGGAAAGCATGCTGTGGATAAAACAGCAAATACTGTTGTCGTACAGTGAACGTTCGATGTACTATGATTATTGTCACATCGGTTATGTACACACGATTTGCAATTTTCAGGACTGAGGATGCGTAATTTTACATGAAATCGATTTCCTATTAAAAATTTGCTGATCGATTCCTTGCATACACCCATCGTGGAGTGTACTTACTTGAATCGGTCATGTAGTCGCATTAAGTTGAATGGGAAGTAGATGGCAGAGCTGAACGACACCGCAAAAGGTTAAGAAGCACTGTTCCAGATCATGGGCAGTGCCTGCTTTTTACAATTATACTGTATGCATCATTGCATAATGCCTTGACGTTTACGCTGGGGGAAATGTAATACAGGTTAATATGGGGTTCGGCAAAAAAGTCGAAATTTTGTTGGTATTTGTCACTTTGTGTTATATAAAGAACTGGTACAGTATTGATTTTTTAGTGGGCCTATCATCAAGCTGGTTTCGCAATGCTTCACAAAATATTGATAGGTGAACAAAGTTCTTTTGTTATTATTGAGATGATGGCATTTGATGAGAGGCCAACCCCTAAATGTGCCAAAACGGTTGTTCGCTTGTATTTGCGAGTATGACTAATCGTCTGTTTCGAATGCTCAGTAACGCATCAACGGTAATCTGTTTCTGACTTGTGTTTGTGTAATGGTGGTTGTCGTTCATTTTGCAGATCATCGTCTAAACATGAAAAAGATGAGGTTTTCGTGAAACCAGACCCAACGCAGGGTGCGTCTGAAACGTCCCTGGACGATGGAGATCAAAGTCAGGTATTACGTGTCTGTGCTGCAAATATGACAGTTGGAGTTGCTTGGCAACGTTGGTGTTCTGCGTGTCACCAAGTGCTTGTCAGTACTTCGGTACTTGCATCATCTGTGTTGCACTTGAAATTGAATCGAGTTGCAATCAATCTTGTTAGTGTTGCGCAGTTTGATTTTAACGAAACTTCTGGCAAGGTTCTTTTCGTGCAGTCGAGGTCTGTCCTCGAACGGGCCACGAACTTCGGCCCGACCGTGCGCCGGCGAGTGTCCTCCTCCAAAACGCCGGTCAACTCGCCTCGGCGGCAACCGGATGTCGAGAAACCATCAGCGCCACCGGTCCCCCCGTCCAGGAAGAAAAATTCCAGTCGTCCTCAAGACGCACACTTGTATGACGTCCCCAATTCAGGTGCAGCGCTTAGTTGTGCGGGTTCGGTGTCCAGTAAAGCAGATGGCGCTGGCTTTTTTTGGTCATTTTTCGGTCGTGGACCGAAATGTGTTTGAAATGACCGAAAAAAATTACGTCATTTCGGTCAGAATGTCTGAAAATATAGGTTAATAAACACTGTTAAAGTGAGTTTTGATACAACTGTGAGACAAATGACCGAAATGTCTCAACAAAAAAATGACCGAATGCCTCAGTGAAATCAAACCAGGATGGCAGTGTGTTTCAGAAAGAAGCTGTTTCAAATATATCCAGTTTTTTTACATTAAGGCCATTTGTATTGTTTTTCCTATGGGTAAATTACCGCAGTGCTAGACCTCTGCTTGAAACAATGAAAAAAGCTTGTCTTGTCGCAGATTTGGTAAAATATTTCGAGCTGCTTACCCCATTAAAATTTGCTTATCTAAGTCTGCATTCAATTAACATGAGTTTTTGTTGAATCGTTATGTTCTAACTTTGCCTCTTCAGCCTCATATCCCTTTGCAGATGGCTACTCTGTGCCGCGTCCATGGCAGGATGCATCCCCCACCAAGCTACCAGCTAAGCCTACAGTTCTACTCACATCTCAACCATTACGTGAGGTATTGCGTACGATTGTGTTTGCTTTTGTTGTTGCTTCGCTGCTTGAAGGCTGATGCTTGGTTTGATCTGGTGGTGCGGTCTGCTGCTTGATTTGAAACTCTGAGTTGAGTTTATTGGCGCAAATATTAAACAATTTTATGCAAATTAATGTCAAGGCGCCGGGACACCAAAAAAACTGTTAAGCAGGTTGCCTCGTCGGGCGCCCCTCGATGGTTTCATACATTTTTATTATAGTTCAAAGTTAATGGCCGAACTATTGCGAATTTAATTAGGTTATATTTTTTGAAGAGGTTGCAGTCTGTTGGATGATCAACGAACTTTATGCAAAATGCTGACAAGTTCAAGCACTGTTCCAAATAATCAGCATTACGGAGATAAAACTTTATTCCAAGCATCGCTACGGAGTTGCTATCGTCGTTAATGAGTGAACAACCATGCCACATTAGTATGGTGTTTAACCCACGCTGCGCCATGTGTTTCTTGCAAATGAACGTGTCTGATGTCATCCGTCGTTTTCGCAACAGACCAGTTGCTGTTGTTGGATCCACAGGTTGTGCTCAAGAAGCGAACATCTGGCGACTTCGGCGTCTCTCTCCGCCGATCAGCAGTCACTGAATATGTCAAAAACAAACCGGTCAAGAAGACTATTTACTTTGCTGAGCCAGGTGTGCAAATGAGTTAATTTCTTTCCCAATTAACTGCATTCCTTTCCTGAGACAGTTGCATTAATCCATGCGTTGTGAGAATTGTTGTGTTAGCGAGTTTTAAGATGTTTTTAACTGAAAATGATTGTCGACGGCCACAAAACGTGCGCAGCTGATCAGTTACCCCATCGTTCATCTTCTCAGAAGATACCCGGCTGGTTCTTCACTGGGACTAGCATCCAAATTGCTGGACACTAGCTTGTTTTTTGATACTACATCTAAACCATACCTTTCCCGGCCAGTGCTTGCAGCCAGCAATCCTGGGTTAACTGAGTATTTCAACATCTAGTGCGATGTAATATGAAATTGCTACTGGTGAGCAACCGTTGCATGTTACGAGTTCATGTTCGATCCGCTCGTCGCCTTTGTTTTCAGCGAGCTGTGTTGCGCAGGCACTGCGATGCTGGCGGAGCTTGAGGGTGAGAACCCCGACCCCCACACCCGCCTGTATCCCGGCGACCGACTGGTCGAGGTAGATGGCCTCAACATCGAAAATGCGTCGCGCGACATCATCGTGTCCAGGATTCGAAACGCCGGTGACGAAATAACTTTGGTTGTGCAATCCGTTCAAGACGATACAGAGATTCGGAATGCGAGCAGGTACGCAGTTGAGGCAGATCAGTTGTAATGTTCGATGCGAGAATTATTTAATAAATTAGAAGAGCTTGCTTTCTAAGCTGAGGCTTTCGCGCATTGTGGACAGTGGCGTAACTAACAGGGGGGCAAGGTGGCGAACCGCCCCCCCTGACAAGCCAAATGTAAAAACTGGGCCCCCTTTAGTTGACATTTTGATATTTAGTATTCTTCAGGTTGTTTTTTTGCGTTTTTCGGGGTGTTTTTTTTAAATCTAGTATAGACATCCACGACATCCAGAGATTCACTATCATTTTTTAACTTTTTCTGAGTTTTGGTTAGTGGTCCCCCCTCAGTTAAGCTTTGCCCCCCTGACTCAAACCTCTAGTTACGCCACTGATTGTGGACAAGTTTCTTAGTGGTTGGGGAGTTACACGTTGCAAGTTGACACGACCAACACAGGGTAGGAGCGAGTCTCCCGGGCCAGATTATTTCCTTCCTCGAACGAAGCACCTCTTGTTCGATGAAACCCGTTCTGTATAAGCGGTGAAGATATTTCCTTGCTGCAACTTTCCTTAATGATGGGTCGACTCCATCAGACAATCCCCAACTGCCCGCTGCAACGTCACCGAATCCTTAACTCAATCTGTTGTGAACGTTATTCTGACCCTCCTGCTATTGTGTGCTTGTATGAGACGTTGTTATGTCATAAACAATAATAAACCCTGTCATTGCCCAAACAATGGAATATGTGAACAGAAGATATTACTTTGGAAGTGATCCCAAACCGGTAGACCGTGAAATGTAGATGGTAAAAATGTAACAGTGCGAAAAGCGANTACCTGTGTCAACACGTGTTAAGTATTACTGGACAACGTCTCAAGCTTGAACTGCACGTCGTTACTTTCTCTGTGCGCATTGGAAACAAGCCCTTTGTATGGTTTGAGCGTAACAATTGATTCTTTATCAGATTGCGCAACAAACGACTGTTTGTTGACGTGTTAATGATTGCATTTTTCGCATTATTTACACCGGGCATTCAAATGATTCAGTAAAAGTGGCCTCGAGTTCAAAAGTTTGAGAAACGACTTTAATGTTTCTCTGCCTGCACAGCATTTCTGCTGTCGCCTGCAGACGCTTCGTGACCGTGATGCAAGCAGCAAATGATGCAGACCAGTGGTGTTGGATGTGAGAGCGAGAAATGGTGGACGTGAAAGTTGTGTTCATAACACGCGCTTGTGAAAGTCGCGGAGGCTCTTTAGTTCAATGCAACCGCTCGGATGAAAACATGTCACACAAATATTACTTTTCAAAATCTATAAACTTTGTGGGTTGCACGCTGGCGACTTGAATATCAGAACGCAGTTAAGCCATGCGCGCATTAACAATGGAGAGGTATGTGATGCAACAATGGTCACGCGGGCTGAATCCTGCAACTGTACAACCTCAGCAGCACAAGCGTTTTTTATCTGCCTGCTTTCGCCTGCACGGCTTCAGTGACGGGCTGAACAAAATTTTTGAAAATAAACTTTAGGTATTGAACCGTGACGTCGAAGTGTTGTGATGTTTGCTTTGATAGTGCTGTTGTGATCAGCCTTGCGTAACCTTTCAGTGCATTCGTTCAAGAGCTACTGTATGTGTGGTTTGAGTATCCCAGCATTCGGATGTGTAGGATGTATATTTCGCAATTGCTGAACAGAAACGTCTTTTTTTCCTTCGACTGTTCAAAATATCTTGTGCGATTATTGAAAAAGAGCATCTGACAATTGTTGCAAACACAGCTAATTGCCCGACCGACCTCAGCTGCCTCTCCTGAATGACGCAATGAAATACCATTGTGACGTAAAGAAGCGCTTTGGAGCTTGTTTCTGCTGAAAAATGTTTACAGCTTTGTAATGTGCAGCATTGCATCCTCAGGTTCATGTTGGAGCTTGTAAGTTTCACTTGATTGTGATNATTAAACCGTTTTTTGCGACAGGCGCAGGTATTTGAATAGTACTGTTTGACACTCCTCCAATCACCAGATATGACAGCATCACACAACCCTTGTTCCATTCCGCGCCTGTGAATGCATACACGTTCTGAGCTTGGGCCTCTTGATCCAAATATATATTTGCTTTTTCGCTTATCCAGTTGCGAGATAAATGCGTCAGGACAACGTATGTTTGAGATGAGGTGGGAAGTCCAAACGCTATTTGATAAAGAGACTTCTCGGCTGTGAAGAAGTAGAATCAAACATGCGGTTGAAGCAAATCCTGCAATAACTCGATTAAGCGAACTCGCATCACTTGCCGCATGCGTAATTTGTTTGTGGGCGCTCACATGGCGTAGAAAGACATCAAATGTCGTTGCCGCCATGATATTTGCGCGAACGCGCGTGTTGTGGAAGAATTGCAGTAGATGGCGATCAACACAAACGCAGCAGCGACATCTGCTGCACAACATAGAGAGGAAGCTTCGCTTGTTAACTGTCAAGGCAGGTTTTTTCAAAGTTTGACCTTTGCTGAGCGCTAAGAAATTTTGAGAGATCGCAGCTATTTCATCTGAATACCGAGATGGTCGATTGGTCGTACAGCATTAACGCAAGGTTTTAGTGGTAGTCGCAAAGGGAGGGTTTAGTGCAGGGCTCCTCAAACGTGGCCCTCGGCCTCCCTTGGGGGCCACGGATCGGTTCTGCAGAGGCCACGAGCAGAGGCCTTTACTAAATAACGCTGCCGTGATATTGCAAAACCTTATTGATGGGCAGGGAGCCACAAGTGTTGAGAGTCTTTGGAAGGGGCCACAAACCACGAAAACGTTGAGAACTGGTGTATTTCGAGAGACCGTTTCGGTCTCGAAAACGCCTTGAAAACCAAAGTTGAAGAATGCACAGATAGAAGCGCAGTGGTCAAGCAAATCACCACATACAAGTTTTGTTTGAACCAAATTGTTCAATGTCAGCATGCTACTTTCACAGCTTCCTGTATATTTTGAGAAAGGAATTAACTCTTCAGGTTTTAACCCTTTGCAGTTATAAGAGTTGTTTGCTCTTCGCTGTGCCGCAACGCCCTTCGTCTAATGAACGCTCTACCGCAACCAAATGCTGACAAGACCCGGAAAACACGTGCGATACGTCATTTGGTGATCGCCTCACCTGCCTGCTGTGTGCTCGTGAGATATAGGCAGCTGAACGTGCAGTGGCGTCTGCGATGATGGTTGCCTCCGGACATCGTGAATGGCTAGCTGCTCCCAATGTCCGTTTCACAAAGTCTTAACACATGCTCGATATTTTGTAGCTGTCAAAAATGTGATGCAGAGAAAATATTGAAATCCTTTGTTTTATGTACAGGCAAGGCCTTCATACCTTTAGGTCTTTCATACCTGGCCATTAGTATCTCATCACTACAAAGTTTTGTCCGCGATGAAGTTTGTTGAACGAGGTGTCTTCAAGTTGCGTAGAAGATTATTTACCGTTGCAAGACAGGTTTGCTGACCAAAACTACAGCGTGCTAATGAAGTCTTCGTGCAAATTATTTTGAAATGTATGGAATAGAACACTGATCTTACAGCACAGCACGTTGTATTGGATTCAATCCAAGATTTCCTGAAGAAGCAGAAATCTAAGAGAAAGAATGGAAAGCTTGAATTTACATTTCATTTTATTTCCAACCTCACGCACATATCGTTTCACGAATACGTGCCACAAAGTTCACTGAACCGTGAACCCGTCATAACCGGCTTTCCTGCACCAATCAAAGTTGAAGCACAAATCAAAGTGCAAAGAACTTGGTATCATCCTTGCTGCTTGTGGCAAGCACGCGCCCATTCCTGTGGTCGAGAACGTAATGAGAAACCTCCACAGGAAGTTGGGTAATTATTATTAAAACATTTCTAGGTGTGGCGATCAGCGGTCATTTTGTGACAGACAAGCAGATGAAAGCACGCGTATCGAGTATTTCAAAATTCTTTACATATTACGTATCTTACAAAGCTGTTGTCAGTCATGTTGTAACAACCTGGCTTAGAGCCATTGCTCGCCACTCTGTTGCGTTGTTTGCTCTGTGGTGGAATCGATGACATCAGCAAAGCAAACTACATTGTTCCGTGAGTGTTGTTTCAAATTCAATCAAACTGGCTCAGTTCCCTTCCTCTCACAGCCCACACTAACTCGCAGGATGAAGTGTTTTGACCAAGGTGCCCACAAACAAAAGCATGGTCAGCAGGTTTTGCGTGCAATTAAGATTCATCAAATATCCGGAAGGTATACCTCGCGTATCACCTGCATTGTTTGCTGCTGTAAGCGACTTTCGTCTGCGTAAGTCCCTGTAGCCATCCCCTGTGTTGTTTACATTCTACATTATACTGTCTTCCATCAACATTGTATTGCGATTCGATTGCGAACAATTCTGGTTCTCGACGTTTATGTTCCCAGTGTGCTGGTCATGACATGGTTTTCAAAATATCATCAACATGAAAGTTGGTGAAAATAAACCATCAGCAAGTTTCAAGTGCAAGTTCGTCAAAACTGGTCAACATGGAAGAGAGAGGGATAGATCCACGTCACTGCAACGCTGCAAGATGTCTCAATTCCTGCGTTGACAATTCGTTATTAACCTTCGCAGTACAGTTTTGTCGTTTTCCAAAATATAGCCAAGTGCTTGTAAGCAGTTTTTGAAGAGATGTTTTTTGTTGGGCATATAAGCCGGAGTCAGCTGTTCTAATTCTGACACCAATTTGATAACAACGGAACCAGGGCAAAAAAACTTATTTTCGCGCTTGCTATCGTAGCACCTCCACCTCGCATGGCCTAATAAGATATTTTTCAAGGTATCAAGTTGTAGGTTTGCAAAATCATGAATTTATGTCGATTTACAAAAAACAGCTGATGATTAAGAGACAAAACGATATATATTTATGCTACACACAAGAGACAAATATATGTTGGTTTTACAAACATTAAAACTGAAAGCAAGAGATTTCAAGGAATTTTTCACAAAAGTTTTTTTTTATGAGTCTGAATCAGTCTTGTAAGAATTTGTCTCATGACAAGATATGTAAGAATTCACTTCCCGAGCGAAACATACCACTCCCTGCAATTTGGGCTTTTATTAGGCTATGATTATGATGGATGTGTCAATGTTACCACACGTTTAGTAATGGCAGTTGCAGCAGTAAAAGCGTTGCCTGATATCGGTAAAGTGTTTCAAAGTGCAGCGTTGTGCTGAGCTGGTTACCTTTACTCTTGCAGTGCTAAAGCGCCTCAGAGTTTCGATGAACCGGATAGACTTCCAAACGGAAGATCGGATCTCAATGACCATGTACGTCAAATCGTTTTATTGCATTTGGACTTAGTGTTGCAGTGAAACTGATGTTGGTAAGTCCACGCGGGTGTGACGCAATCATTTCCTTGCGTCTGAATATAGCGAGACTATGATGGATAGCGGTCCTGTGTCTGGTGAAGTTTCAGTTTCACAGGTAAAACTTGTAACTGCCAGATCGCTTGTCTGCGCACCTGTAATCCAACTGACGATTGAGATAACTGCGACACGTGGACTTCACGCGCATTTCACTTGTTTCACTGGCAACCTTATCACTTGAAACTTGCTCACACAACATTCCCGCGCAAGTTACTCTCATACCAAAGTAGACTTGCAGTATCTAACTCTGAAGAGAGTTCACGGCAGTCATTTTAATGTCCTGTTAATCGGTCGGTAGGGTTTCTTTCATTACATTCTTTCTAGCTTTGCAAACCATAATTAGCAGTCCTCAAACATAATGTTCTCTCCGAAAATACTCTGTGTGGTTATTTTAATCCAGCTATGTCCAACCCAAATGGCTTACTGAGCCAAAAATTATGTCACTATCTCAACCAGGGCCGCTTAATGAATGACTTACTTTGATCTTAGCAAACTAAATTAAGTTTAAGTTAATATACTGAGAGTGTTAGAATCCTAACTGCAATGGTAACGACTGTTTGGCACCTTAACTACTCTTTAAGTGTGATTTCATAGGAAAGTTTAATGCCAATAAAAAACAAAGGGAGAAATCAGAAAACTAGTAAATAGTTTTGCATCAAGGTCCTGGGTGTCAGTGAACATATTGAAACCTCCCCGCACACAGTACAGAAGTGATAAAGTGGCACTGAGGACCACCTTCATCAAACTGTCAAATTTAAGATTATC
>JGI24158J21664_10006171_pt1 | contig 15765 bp, 10 predicted proteins | sample Ectturendosymbi3_FD_21664 | JGI IMG/M metagenome (IMG submission 21664)
TGTCATGTGTTAGTGTCATGTTACAGGCATCGGGCAAATAAGTTTTCAAAATTGATTAATGAAGGCCCCCTGGCGAACCTATGTCATGTGTCTATTTGCCACCATCTTGGTAGCAACATCTTGGTGGCAAAATAGATACTGCCTACTTTATATTACGGGCCGGTCCGGGTCAGAAAATATGTTGTAGTTTGGCATAAACGAGCCGGGCAGTTTCATGTTAGCTCCGGGCGGGCCGGGCTGCAAAAGTGCTGGCCCGTGCCATCTCTAATTCACATCATACAGCCAGTGCCGATTTAACCTATAGCCTATATAGGCTTAAGCCTAGGTCCTCAATATCCAAGGGGCCTCCAACAAAATATGGTATGCATAGAGTCAATGGCCGATATATGATCATTTAGTTTAAACTTCATCAAAAATTTATGGCTTAATTATTATTCAACGAAATTTAGTTTTATTCAACTTACGTGGTGATAACGCCAGAACCTTCGAACTAGTTTCCATGAATCTCAATATGACGGTTGGTCATGCCGCATCACAACTATTGTGTTTATATATTCAAAGCACGCTGGCTGCAGCCTGCGTTTGCTGAATCATACCGATTGTGACGTGTGACTCTACCAAAAGAACTTGCGGGTGTTCATGTTTGCAATGCATCTGATCGGTGGCATAACTGACGGGTGGCAGGGGTGCGAGCCACCACCCCCGTCAAGCTAAATGTAAAAACCGGGCCCCTACCTAGCTTGCATTTGGTATTAATATTNCTTNGGTTTCAATCGATTGTTGTTTTTTTGCGTTTTTCGGAGTGTTTTCCGGTGATTTCNTGTTTTTGTATAGCCGTTCAAATACCGGATTTACTATTTTCTCAACTATTNTCTAAGACTNTAAGTGTTAGCCAGTGGGCTCCCGTCAGCCAAGTTTCCCCTTGCTCAAACCTCTACGTTACTGCACCTGATCAAAGCAAGGTTGTACTGCAGATAAGAGATATGTGTAGGGCTAGCAGCAGTATTCTACAATAAAAGCATAGTTGTTTCTTAGGTGACTGAGCAATACTTTTGTCAGCGTTTGTATCGTGTAAAGCTCGATTGGTATTTTTTGATGTCATTTTCTTCCATTTGAATTTTCTCCAGTAAAGTCATTCATAAATCAGATTGTTATTGAGTAGCCTACCTGCGCAAGTTTATACTGCTCCCATGTTAACCAAATCACAGAAGATCTTGATATTGAATAGCAAGCAAAAGCCACTTTGCCAACTGGCAACCGCAGAACTCTTCCCCAACGAGACAGGGAAACAGCAAAAAAATGACAAAATCGCGTTTGGGTCTGATGCCTTAGATTAGTGGTTCTCAGTTTATGCAACCACGCGAAGCCTTATTTCTTAGGTTGATGGTCACTAACTGCTCAGGCAAAAGGTTCTTTTCAAGATTCAAAAGAATTAAAAATGATTTAAAGGGCCGTAATATTCCAGGAGAGGTTGTCCACACCAAGCATTTGGTACATTAAAAGTGACAAACGTAGGTAAACAAATTGCAATGAATTCTTAGATAATTTTGTTATGAAGAAGGCAAGACAAAACCTTTTCAACTGTTTACTGTGGTATGTTCAGCCTTACTTTATTCGATGATTGTAGCTTTTTATTTCTTTATACGTATTTCAATGACAGCATAAGCAAAATTTAAACCAGTCCAGTGGGCATTGGTGAGCTCAGCCCTTCCAAATTTAAATATGAAACGCTATAAATTAGTAAAGATTTTACCAAATTTTCAAAATGTCAAGTCCCCTTGCGCAAATTTAAACCCCCTATTCAANACTTTCTGGCGACGGTTCTGNTTTTTATACTTCACACCTTTTCACGCGACAGTTTAGTTGGGTTCNATTCTCACCAGTCTGAAAAAGTAAGAAACACGCGAATCGTGAATCTTAACAGTTACAACCGTTTGGGTGTGTTTTACGTGANGTATTTTGCTCGTGTGTGTGAGATTTTTACAGCCGTGGTAAGCGANTTGCAACGTGCTTCTCACGNTGTGCTTTNAAGTCTTTATGCCGCCACACATACTACAGTATATAGGTGCAGTGTGTTTGTTTTTTGAACACAGATAAGAAANAACAGATGTGATTCTTATAAAAAACGTAGACCATGTGTTTTGTCAAATATTTCCATTGTGGCGATTTCGGTTGATTTGCCTGTGGCAGTTAATAATCCTGCTCCCGCCAGCCAAGTAGGATTTCAACAAATCCGTGCCATTTAACGCTTTTGTGTCGAAGGCAGCAACAAACGCAGTGATCATGAGCACTCCAGTAATGATTTAGAATTTTTTACTGACTCTACTTTCGGAGAGACATTTTCGGATTTTCGTAAATTGATTAACGCTATCCATTTTTTCTTTGCAACAATGGGAGAGGGGGCCTCACAAGTGAGTTAGCCTAGGGCCTCGCATCAGTTAAATCCGGCCCTGCATGCAGCGTTTGGAGTTAAGCTTAATTTCCAAAACTGCACTCGTCAAGGAGTGTCCNGTTCGTCCACGAAACCGGCATTCTGCTGGTTTTAAACTCAGGGTTATCAGNTACTTGAACTGCANGAGTTTTTCTAAAGTNTTTTACAACTGTCGCATCTGTGTCGACAAACATTGACCCACTGGCGTTTTTCAGACTCACAGCAAATACCGGTTGATCCTGCACGCTGTTGATATGAGCGACTCGGTCAGAAACACAGGGACGGGCACCATTGAGATCACAGTCATGGACGAAAACGACCATCAACCTACCCTTGATGTGCCAGAAGACGTTTCCATCAGCGAAGCGGTGGCTGTTGGCACAGAATTGACCACAGTGACGGCCAATGACCTCGATTTGGACCCACATGTGCAGCTGCTGTTTGCGTCAGACGGAAACCCCGGCAATTTTTTTCACATCGATAGGTGCGTTGCACGTGTGCTTGACACGCTTTCCTCGATTAGCGTTCTTTACTTTTGATCGTTTTACTAAATAATAATTAACTGAAGTAGTTCCTGATTTTAAAACCATGCGCGTCCCTTATCCAAGCGCTATGAAAAGCAATTTTTATCTTGTTTTCTTTCTTTGTCAAACTTGCGAGGTCAGATACGAAAGTGAAGGTGACTTTTGACACCCAGTGAGTTGTGACGTGTTGCAGAGATTAAGGGACTACTTCTATTGATTGATTGTAGTTGCAGAGCGTTGCTGTCTAAAGTGAATAATAAACATTCTTTTTGATGCAGCTCCAGTGTGGATGTCGGATGAGAGCTTTTTGTCACGGAATACAAAATAGCAGTCTGTTTGGAATCAAAGCTTCACCTTCAGTTTTTCTCTTTTTTGTGCAAACTCTTGAGGTTACTTTCGATTAATCGTGCGACAATTTTTAGTGGGAGTTTAAGATCTGATGAATTAGTTTCAAGATAAGTAGGTTCGAGTTTACATCGTTGTCCTCGAAACCAACAATTACACCTTGAAATTTTTGAAAGCACAAAGCCTCGTCCACGCATCGAAATTAAACTGTAAGACACAAATAGCCGCTGGTTTGATAAGTTTTAAAAATATAACCCTTTTGTTTCAGCCCAAGTGGAAAGATAACTTTGAAAACGCCTGTTGATTACGAGAAAACACCGAACATGACATTGCGGATTATCGCTTACGACTCCGTTCACAGCGTGTATGAGGACCTGCACGTCAGAGTGCTTGACGTCAATGACAACACTCCCGAGTTTCGTCAACAATCTTACCATGTGAGTCGCTGATCTTGACATAACTGAAATATTGTGTCAAACTTAAAAGCGGTATGCTGCTTTCAAGTTATGACATTTTGAAAGTTTTGCCGATTTTGAGTAAGGTGTTCATAAAGGAGGTCGCTTGTTTAAAATATTTCTTGTCAAAAGTCGTTGTCCAAGATTTTCTGTCTTCTTCATCAATGCTGACTTGGAGTGTTTCGTTAGTTGTTATGTGTGTCGAAGTAAAAGAAGTTATGTATTTCTTGTAACTGGCACTTCACGCTCAACCAGTCGTAATTATTGNTTATTCACCGCTTTCCAGACACTCCTGGACGAGTTGTCTCCGAGNAGCACCTCGGTNATACAAGTGCAAGCCGACGACGCAGACTCTGGCGAGAACGGGCGAGTCTCGTACAGACTTCTCACTGTCCTTCCTTCCAACCCGTTGTTTGACATCGATCCAGAAACAGGTACTTGACCAACAGCGACGCTTGTCGTCAACACTTTTCCGGATCAAAAATCGTTCGTGAATACCTTGAAACAGGATGTTGTTGTGAAATACTGTTTGTTTGTTTGTTTGTTTTAGTGGTTACTTCCTCAGTCATGTCTTAGCAACCACCGACCTGTTGTTCTGTGACGTCTCGCCGCGTTTGTCCATTCACTTGTCATGTTTGAGTGTATTCGATGGTCGTTGCAGTTTCATTCTTCTTCCGACAGGGTGGATAACAGTCAACAAAAGCGAACCCTTGCATCCTAAATCATATGTGTTTAACCTTGAAGTGGAAGCCTTTGATCACGGCAATCCACCGCTCTCGCATTCGGTCTCCGTGAGAGTCCAGGTAAACATACGCTTGAGTTTGTTCAAATTTGTTCTGGTCTATATTCCGTTGTTCGACCCAGACCTTTGCAAGCAAGCGTTTCGCGTTGAAGCTTGCATTCATATGCTGCTTTCTCATCGAAAGGCTGAAGTGCACAGTTTAACACCTTGCGTTATGCTTCAAAGTAGTGGCAATTTTGAATGTAAGTCAAAGCTTGCAAGCTTTTTCTCAACGCTTACAAACACATTGACGCAAACGAAATAGTGCGCATTGATCCGTGTCGCTTAATATGCCTCATTGTTGCTCCGACGCAGGTGCGCGATGTTAACGACCACGCCCCCATCTTCAATCAGAAGCGTTACGAAGGAACGATTCGCGAAAACGTTCAGATCGGCCATTCCGTGCTAAAAGTTATCGCCACTGATGCGGATTACTCCTCCGAGAACCGGAATGTGTTTTACAGGTTGGGCTCCGGCCGGTCGATCACACTCGTTTGGCAACTAGATAAAAAGCGCTTGCATTGCGCATGGATTGCTATCGTTGGAGTTGCTTCTTCCTGCAACGCTTGTATTGATGCTTCGCTGTTTGATTCTCGCAGGATTGTTGACGGCAACGTCGGTGGAGCGTTTAATGTTCGCACAGTAAGAGGACCTGGCGATCAATACATTGGTGAGGTCTTCGTGCGTTCGACACTTGACAGAGAGACTAATTCAGCTTATACTCTGACCATATCCGCTTTTGATCGAGGCAAGCCCCAGCAGAGCAGGTAAGTTCCAGCGCAGACTCGTTGAGTGAAGTAAAATTTCGCATCATTTGAATCTGTTTTTTTTTTATTACTAAATGACAAACGTTCCTGAGCTGATCCGAGGCTGTAGAATCTGAAAACTACCGGACCTTGCAAAAAAGTTAAAGCTTCTAGAGAAGATGCAGGAATTTTTCGGCTCGCAGACGTGAATCAGTCTTTTTTGTCGAGAGATCCAGTAGCTTTCTCAAATAATTCCGTTAGAAAGTAAATTTTCGTTTTGATTTGACTCTTGCTTCCATGACAACAAATGTTATTAAAGCTTGCGTATCTTGTACACGTCGTTAGTACGAACAAACTTTTATGTGATTCCTTCCTGGTAAGTAACGCGTATCAACTGATACGTGCTTTGTTGGTGGTAGAATGGCACAAAACTAACCCCTACAAGATGTTGCCGCGAAAAATGTGCCAGTAATACCAAATCTGTGTCATTACAGTTGTATGTTAAATTACATCTGGCCATGCAGAAGTCTGCACCAGCGTATTTTTCAAGTGTGTTTGTAACACTATCGTTTACTTGTGATTGTCGTATTGCTGCTTTTTCCATATCGGTAAAGTGCGTTCGCGTGTTTAAGAACGGATGGCCAACTCCGTGCGCCTCTTGTGCTTGCAGCAACACGACCGTTAGCGTCCAAATTCTCGATGTTAACGACAATCGACCTCGGTTTCAAGCGTCTCGTTACTACGGTAGAGTGGAGGAGGATTACGACGGAAACAGAACACTGAGGAATGTGCTATCGGTAAATTCCGTTCACTCTTGTTGTCGATCGAAGCTGGCCACTGCAGATGGCCACCCACTGGTTTTCACCGCCAATTTACCGGGTTAGACTAAGGACCATGTCGCTTATAAAAATTTTATATTCTATTTGGTTTTGTTGAATGCCACAGAGAGGATAGACTCCGCTATTCGTCCTATCTGCATTGCAATCGTTGTTTTTCTCGTAGGTCCACGCCAGTGACCCCGACAGCACGTCCGACTTTCGATTCAAGATCATTTCAGGCAACGACGATGGAGCGTTCGAGATCACAGATTGCAAACCACCGTCACGTGGTTGCGCTCAGCTGGTTGCTAAGGTGCGACTTTCTGAAGAACCTCCGTTCGTAGCGTAGTATTTGTGGCGTGCTGATGCGAGTTTGTTTTTTGTGCATTTATTAAAAAACAATCGTAACGATTATCCGCAGCAGAATATGTTTGATTTTGTTAAAGTTATTGCTTAAGTGCTGAGCCAATGGTATCGTTCTTTTCACCCAAATTCTGTTTTGGTTAATTCAGAACTGGTGAATACTACAGCTTTCACGGTTCACTGCAGGTAGTGACGTTCCTTCTGTTCATTTGTCAAACATGTGTTTGTTGCTGTTCAGATTGTTGATTACGAAGCAAAGTCGCACTACGAGTTGACCGTTCAGGTCTCCGACGCCCGCAACTCACTTTTCGCTCGTTCCTCGACCGTTCCCGTCATTATTGACGTCGAAGATGTGAACGAGTACACTCCCCGGTTTACTCGCTTCTTCATTCAGGTATGTTGTACCTTTCAGTCCTTAAACCGCAACACTCACTCGTTTTAACCACGTTTCTCAATAGTTTTTAAAGCAGCGATTCTCAACGTGGTTCAAGTGGACCATTGGTGTCTATATGGAATTTCTAGTGGTCCACAGAGAGTTTCAGAAATACTTGATAAAACATTGCTGAAAATTGTAACCTTTGCTGTACAATAAATTATATAGCGTAGCAAAGTGGTCCATCGGATATTTTTTTAAAAGATGGTCCATGGGCCAAGAAAGGTTGAGAACCACTGATATAAGGGTTGTTATTAACCTCGCCCTTAACCTGTTTCCAAGCAACGAATACCACGGAGTACCCGACCTGTGCATGAAATGCTTTTTGCAGAAAGAGTTCTTGGAGCCGACGTCACCGAATGTGACGCTGTTCGTTGCCGAGGCGAACGACGGAGATGGAGGAAAGTTCGGTGAAGTCACGTACAGTTTGTCGCGCAGTAACTGGGAGACCTTCGGGGGCAATACGTGCTTGCCTCCACACGAAGTCTTCAGCATTAAGCCAGACACTGGCGAAGTTTACGCAACCAGAACGTGAGTTTACTTTGTCGTGCAAGGCAAACGGTCCATGTTATCGTCTGTGCAGTCAATTATTTACTTTTTGTGAGTGTTGTCTGTGGTATCCAGGGGCGTAACGAGGTTAGATGGCGCCCGGGGCAAGAAGCAACTTTGGCGCCCCCATGTTCGAACTTGAGGTCTTTCGGAAGCAAATGTATTGTATTGAAGAAAGTACTTGTGACATTGTTGGGACTTTCCGGCGACCCCATAGTGATTTGGCGCCCGGGGAGTTATGCCCCCCTTGCCCCCTCCCCCTCGTTACGCCCCTGGTGGTATCTCTAACCTTGGACTATGGGCGTCGGAAGGGGAGGCTTGGCATTTTTGTATGAAGTTTTTAGCAAATAAGTTGTTTTCTTGATTTCGAGTGGGTAAAATGAAATTTCACCACTTGTGGCCACTTCCCCGGAAAAATCTTTTTGACTACCCATGGTAAAATAACTACTTCCCCCCTGGAAAAAATCGTTCCTACGCCCATGCCTTGGACGTTACAGCTTGGAAAAAAACGTAGTTTTTAGTCTTTCCTTTCACTTTTTCCTCATCGCAAAACTGGCTTAAATTGCGTTTTTTTTGTAGGCTGGACTATGAAGAATGCCAAGAATACCATTTCCAGTTATTCGCGAGAGACGCCTCTGGTCGCCAACCAGCGTTTATGCCGGTTGCTGTGGAAGTGCTTCCCGCTGATGAATATCCACCGCACTTCCTCGCTGAGTATGTTAACGGTGATCCAAGATACCATTTTACTGTACCTTATGGCTCTCCTGCTGGCTCTAAAATTGGTCAAGTAAGTTGCTGTTCTGCAATACTAGCATATTGTAATGATGACAATTGCTAAGTCCTATCACCGATCATCGTACTGCAGATCTTGCCCGTACTAATATCTGAGCAGCATAACGTTGTGACAATCACGTTCAACAAGACCGTTCAATACCCGTTTGTTTCGTGGCTGTAGTTATGTTTACCCCTATTTGACTTCTGGAGTTGTGACGAACACTCGCCATGTGTCTTTTGTGGCTGCAATAATTTTGCTTCTCTTGTGACGTAGTAACGCACATTAGGACTAAAATCGTCTGTGAAAATTGCGAGGTTGCAAATATTTTGAACTTTGCGTTTTCACGTCGTGACTCCAGACTTGACATGAAAGATGTTTTTTAATTTCAATTTTTTCATCGGAAGCGCATTTGTAAAAGTATTTCGCATCGTGCATCCACCCAACTTCTGTTTTCTGCGAAACATACTCTTCAAACAAATACCCAAAATGACCTCTGTTCACAGAATTCCTGCGTTTTGGGTCATTTCATAATGGATGTTTTCGTCAACTTTTCTGATATTATTATGAAGAAAGTAATTTTGCTAACTCCATCGAACTGTCATCCATTAGCACCTCACTGTGTACGGCTGTGTTGTTGACAGCACAGACCGAGCTTGTGCTACACCGGTAAGTTATGACGTCAGACGCACGCAGGCTCCATAGTCATCCGATGTATTAATCGTAATCCCATCTAATTGTTGCCCTGCCGTGCTGTCCTGGGATTGTGTTCAATTGGGCGCACCCTGTAACCTGAAGTGGTATCTCAGGTGAATGCAACAGACGCGGATCAAGGCGTCGATCAACGGGTGCGCTACCGTCTCGAAGAAACTTCGTCCGACGGTTACGCCATCGATGAAAACACCGGAGCGATATTTTTGACTCGTGAAGTCGACAGCGGAAATTCAAGAATACTCATCGTCACTGCTCATTCGACCAAGCTGAAAGCCACCACGCACATTACTGTCGACATAACAGGTAACCTGGACTGGGGTGGTGCGATGAGGGTAGCACAAGAAACTTTGTCTGGATGTTGCGCTCAATATGCGATCAGAAATATAAGCCATAAGAATATTTTCTGAATCGATCGGTACTCAGAGAAAAATGTATTTCTCGCCTAAATTAAAAGGAATGACTGTAGTCTTTGTAATTCACAATTGCTTCTTTACTGTCAATGTTTAACATGAAGCAACAAGCACTCTGATCGTAATTTATCACTAACTTCTTCACAGTAATACACTTACTTTGTGAGCCATGTTAACAAGTTGATGTTCAAAAGATCTCTTTTCCACAATGTAACAGAAGGTCTTTGTTTAAAATTAAGGCAAGCTTGAAGTACTGATATCCCCATACTCTAAACCATCAGATATTATAAAGCTGTCGGAAATCAGGAAAACTCAATTAAGTCACCATTTCTATAATTTCAATAGCGAAGATTCCACAAACGTAAGCAAGTAGAGGGTGTAGTTAATCAACCAGAGTGGTAAGGTAAACGAAGCAGAGTCATGTATTGGTCATATCTGTACAAGTAATCCAATGGAATGAAACCTTACATTATGTCGCATGATATTAGCGATTATTATCCTATTTGTTTAAATGTAAGTGAAGTCCGAATGAAAGGAGCTGTTAATCAAAGAATGTTTAGAAAACGTGCAATGTTCATATTAATGCTTTCGTTCAAGATCTTCACTTAGACCAAGATCCTTTACCGATGCAGTGCTCAGATTAGAGAGTTGGGAAAATTTATATGCTATTGTTAGCTCCTTGCAAAGTCTTGCGTACACACACATGCTTGTTAGAAAGTACAGTAGAAGAAAATATTAACTTAAACAAAAGACATGGAAAACAAAAACGATCATTTCTTCTATAAAGCATAAAGACTACTTGTTTAGTATTTATAAAAGATCAAAAACTACCTGCACATTTTAAAGTGAAAATAAATTCACAACGATCTTACTCATCTCAAAAAAATTATCTAAGCGCAAATACTACAAAGACCATTTATCTAATAACAACAGAAATTCAAAATAAATTTGGACGTTAGGTAATGACATTTTTGACAAAAACAAACTTTGTGGATTTCCGCAAAGGTTAAATGTCGATGGAAATGTTCGCTCATTTACAAAATTAATTAGATATTACAACGCGGATGCATTAAGTAATAGTTTTGTCACTTCTTCGGAACAGACTAATTTCACCTTTTATAGACCCATCTACAATTGGTTGCAGAAACACCCTCACTTACTGATGGATTAGACATGTAGATATGAGGATATCCAGGTGCAGGCTTTGAAACTATCAAATGCTTAGGAGCACGTCACATCTGGCATTGCGCTGTGTAAAGTCTCAAGTATTTTTAAAGCGCAGAAACTTCTGCAACTTAAAGATACTTACAATCTTGAAATGGGCAAGTTCATCGCAAAAAACGATAAATCACAGCTGCCGGCTGTATCGGCGATAAATGTAGATCTGTTACCTGTAATTTAGTCGATAGCTGTGATGCTGGCTATTGACCTTAAATCTATGTGCTAAAGTCCCTTGCTGAACATTGCCCTGGAACTAGTGGAACAAACAGCGCAAAGCCGAAGTCTGTATTCCAAAAAAGGTGCATGGGGGGAGCTAGCGCGGGTCATGGAAAAATTAAGTTAAAGGAACCAATGAAGCTTCGCAATAGTAAAGACTTGAGCGCAGAAATAAAAATACCTCGCACTCAAAACCTCAAACCCAAAAGCTAAACCTTTACGTACTAAAATGCATTACTACTTATTCAATACGTTTGTAACAAAATCGCAGCTACAAAACGAACCATTAAAATAGTTTTTCGATACTTTACATCTTTCAACAATGTATGTTCGCTGGTCTTTCGAATCTTTGAGTCGATTTTGATTGAATCTACTCAGGAGCGCCACCTATCGCCGTAGAAGCCCAGATCTTGTCGATAGTGTTCGGTGTGATCGCCGGTGTTGCTTGTCTGGTCGTGATCATCCTCTGTTCAAAACATTGCTGGAACAAACGACAACTGAAAAAGTGAGTGCATCTCAACGTGGATGCTGCTGTTTGCTTTCATGTGATGCACGTGATTGCTTATTATTGTACAACACTGTCTCTTCTAAGTCTTATCCAAGTGACCTGCAGGTGCGTTGCTGAGTAGAAACCAGTTACTTTCGCTTGTTGTTTCACATACGCTTAATACAATGCTAGAAAAGATAAAACTCAGTGCATCCGCGCGTCTCGGAGCTCTTCAGTGAACGGCGTGTTCGTTTACCATCTACGTGCAGAGAGGCGGACGAGCCACCTGTTGAAGAGAAGCCGGAACAGAATGGCCGCATGCGACCGGACGGCAGTCCAACACAGCGACCTTTTCACGAAATTGCGAACCACCAGCAGTCGGCTCTTTCCTGCACCCATTACAACAGCACTGATGTATCCTTTGGCAAAACACCTGGTGATGTCAACCGTGATCATCAGGTAATTCCAATAAATGGAGCAATTTTCTTGAAACAAAAGCCAAGACTTGAAGCATGAACCTAAAGCAGATCAGTTTTACCGATGCCGCGACAGTTTTCATAGAACTTGTATTGCTTTATTTACTGAGATGTTTGGGATAATGCTGGTTAGTTGTCCTCTAGTTGATAGTAAACTAAGAGCAATGTAAAGCGTCTCTGTAAATAAAGGTTGAATGTACACGCGCCTTTCGCACAGTGTTAGAAACAACGCAGAAGCAGTGATTTCAACGAAAAATCTTAGGGAAAGTCTGTTTTTTTGCTTTCTTTAACATGTAAATTTGTCGAAATTTTGTTTCCTTCTGTGACTGCACCGTTACCTTTATGTACCATTTATGCAGTTGCTTTATGCATGTTGACTTGACGAAGGTTTTATTATGTCATCACAGAACCGCAAATACAAATTGGCAGCCAACAGCGTCCCATTCAATAAAAAGCAGATTAACGGTCGAAAGAACAAGCATTTTAATATGAACAACAATTCGTTCGATCGTCAAGGTTGGTGTAAAGCTCAGTATCACGAACGAAGTATCATCAGAACTGTACGTAGTTTTTGAAGAACAGCCTCTGACTAAAAATTTTACGATCTTTATTGGTGTTTGCGGATTTTGATTTTAAGTTGATTTTAAGTGATAAAGAATTAAATTTTCGAATAAATGCAGCGTCGCACGGGTTATTTTTCAGTATCTAAATATTTCAGATGTGGCTGCACACGTAAAAACATTGCAGCTGCATAAGAAAATTTTGTAATCGCAGCGACAATTGCACGCGAAGGTAGTAGCACCGACCTCAAGCGGGTACTACGTCATCGGTTGATGAAGTCTCACGAAGCCGCTCATACAGGAAATGACGGTTCTGCAGAAGACGAAGAAGTGAATCGCATAACGTCGTCATCTTCTTCGGGACGTCAGTCGTCATCGACCTCATTGCTCTCAGACAAAAAACCAAGAGTCGCCGATTCAGGAATCCAGCAGGTGCTGATCGTGGTTGGTGATGACTTCTCAGGCGTTGTTGACATTGCGTAGCATCGTATCACATCTAATCAGCTGCGTGACCTTAGGGAACGTTGTTTTCACAATTTTTGCGAAAGGTTCCTTTCCTTCTTTGATGCGGTGACAAGATTATGGGGTGTAGGTGCTATTTTCTGAGAAGTTTTCATCAAAAAAATTTCTCGCTTGCCTGACCAGCATGGCATTGTAGTCGTTGGGAACTCCATAGCTTCTGCGTTTTTGCACTTCGTCACTTTATGAAATACCAAAATAACGATGAACTGCCCAGTTTGTCCCGCTTTGCTTCTTGTTAAGCGGAATTTGTTGACACCACTCCAAAAAAACTCATATGTTTGATGCAGATCACTGTTTTGATGCAGGACATGGACCGGTCGTCCTTCGATGCTGGTGGAAACACACAACCCTCCATTACGCAATCCGAGAGTGTGGAAAGTGTTCGCGAGTTTGGCTCCGGTGACGCAAACGTCCCCAGCGTCAGCGCAAGCTTGCCCGGTGCATCGAACCTCCCACCCCAAGCAAATGGTGCTGGCGAAGAAATGGCGCCTGTCATCGACAGCTTGGGCCCAGATTTGCACGTCGGCAGCATGCCTGGTGCTCTTAGCTCTCTCACCGAGGGCCCAAGACTTCATGCAAACGAGGGCCCAAGACTTCATGCAAACGAGGGCCCGGCAGAGCAACTCCAAGACTGGGCCCCAGAATTTCAGCCATTGTCAAGTGTATTTTCAGAAATAGTTCGCCTCAAGGAAGAATCCGCTGCCATTCGAGAAGCTGCCGCTCAGCAAAACGCCGCATCGTCGGCGAACGCATCAGGGGGTAGAGACAGCAACGCCTCCTCTGTTGTGTTTGATCCGCAGACCAGACCCCCTCCACTTCTAACCTCCGTACCTCAGCACAGCGGTAAAATTGCTGCGCCGGTGCCCATTACATCGAGTGCTGGGCTCAGATCAAACCTTGACTTAGGTCATTTGCCTTTGAAAGGGCTCCTTCCGCGACCCAATCCACATTACCCCCAAATGGGTCAAGCCGCGCCACCCCTTCGCAACCATCCGTCCGGCGTCCCTCCCCCTTACTCATACGTGGTGTCGACAAGACCCAGTAGCGGAAAATCGCGGAGCAGCGGAACGTCATCAGGTAAATCGCGCAAGGTTAAGACTTCCAGCCCGCGGCAAGCTCCGAGCGCACATGGTTCACTGCCGCGGACTCCGAGCAGCAGCCACGAGTCAAGTTTCACTTCTCCAGGGATGTCGCCGAGTTTGTCGCCGGCGCTTGGTCCGCTCGCTGAAGATGCGCCAGTGAACGAACCGCGCGCGTCGGCAGCGAACAAGTTCAAACGATCGCGTTCGGACGAAACCAATCTAACGAGCAACGCTCAAGAAAGAATGGTGCACGTTTAGAAGTGGTCGCTTGTCGCGTTTCTGCTGTTTACTGATGTACTTCCCTGCCTTTCTGTATTCCGCGGTTTCTGTCTGAAGACTTTACCAAGTGTTTTGTTGTAATATCGCTTGCTCATGATTGAATTGTGCGTGGAACCTTTTGTTTTAAGTTATATTCCGTGCTGTCGGCATCTTCGCACACCATGACAAGCGTCTCATCATCAAGGCAGATCAAGTTTATTCATTCTTTCAAATTGCTGCACACAGACTGTTGCTATGCGAGCTGCTTTATTTCGCGGTACTCATGTCATGGACACTTTGTATTTTTCAAAAATTTTTTTTCTGTTGCTCTTTGCAGCTCAGAATTTTCTTGCATTGTAGTGAGGGAACTGGACATCAACAGCTGCATCGCATTCAACTTAAAATTTTTTTGTAAAATGCTGAAATCAGTTTGTTTGCGAACAAAGCGAGCATGGGTCAACTTGCGTCTTCAAACCCAAATAGACTTTACTGCTTCGTTCTTGCTACTGTGATTTGCCGATGTTGTTTTTTTCGTTCTTAAATGCAGCAGTAAGTTACAACCCATGCCTCTGCAAACGCAATATGTCTGTTTGTGTCTAACTTTAAATACATACCTACGTTTCTACAAGTATGAGCTGTTCCAGCCACCAGGCTACTGCTATGCTAGTTATTGGAGGTAAAGAAAGCGGACTGGATTTAGTAGAACCAGGGTTGTACTGAAATAAGTGAAACAGTCACCGCGGATTGCTGTTGAGCATCACGTAAAGCTTTGCACCGATGGGTGTTTTGCCTTTGGTTTTAACTAAATGCCGGAAATGATAAAATTGCCATGCGATAAACTGATTTGCAACGTGGGTAAAATACTTTGTGAGGAGAATGAAACTTATCAGAACATTGTGAACAGTAGAAGTTACAACATTACACAATTTTTGTGTAATGACCTTTTGCTGTTGAGTGCAAAGTATCCTTCTGAAAGTTGCTAGAAATAGCTGAAAAGAGCCCTGGTAATTTCTAGCTTGACATTTCGTAGGATTTTGCCAGCTACAGTAAATGCAAAACTCGGGCCCTCACTTAGCTTATATTTCTGTTTTAGTATTCTTTTGGTTTTCAGTAGTTTTTTTGCGCTTTTCGGAGATTTGTTGGTAATTTAGGGTTTTACTTTAGCCATCCACATCCGGATTCACCGTCATTTCTCAGGATTTTTCTGAGTGTTACTTGCAACCCCATAATTAAGCATGCTGAATTTCGTTAGTGCGAAAAACCTGGTTCTAAATAGCAATTGGTGGACATTAAGGGCTACATATATTTTTTACCAAAAATGTATATAGGCTACATATCTTTTTACCAAGAAGGAATACATCACTGTACAGCTCACAAGTACAGTATGGAGACAGTAATTAATGCTTCCAGACTCATCAACAAATGTGATCATTGCTATGTAGACAGCGTAGTCTAGTACAGCCTACCAGGAGCGACGGGCTGCAGCCCTCCCTGAAAAATGTAAGGCAAAAGATTCCGCCAAACTCGCCTCAAGCTTGGATTTAGTTACGAAAATTTCACAACACAATCATTTTCGGTACTTCCGACACCATTTTGGCTCAA
>JGI24158J21664_10006173_pt1 | contig 15764 bp, 8 predicted proteins | sample Ectturendosymbi3_FD_21664 | JGI IMG/M metagenome (IMG submission 21664)
TTAAACACGCATGGAAAAAGTGTAACAAAGGTCATGGAAAAGTCTGGAAAAAGTCATGGAATGTCATGGAATTTGGTTTTGAAAATTGTGTGGGAACTCTGGTCTGTAGATGCAAGGTTTTAGCATGTATGGCTTAAGGTTTAAGGTTAGGTGTAGGGTTAATGTTAGGATTTGCGCTCACTTGCATTACACTACAGTCAGTTGTGATTTAACCTGAATAGTTCTATGACTAAGCATGATAACTGTGAACCCTAAACCTCAAGATTAAACATTAACTCTTAACCCTAACCTTCTTAAACGCTAAACCCTAAATTTAAACCCGTATCTGCTTTTCAAAAGTTTTTAAGAAGAATGTAGACTTGGACAGCTATATTTTTTAATGTTTCTAAATTAGATTAGAATTAAAATTAGAGCTAACTAAGCTGTCACAAATTAGATCACAATTAAAATTAGTGGATTTGTGAAAAAAAACATTAAAATAAAATTTAAATTAGAACTACATTTGCGCCCAATTCTTTAAAAAATTCCATTGGACAAATTGGCATTTTTGGCAAAACTGGAAATTAGATCAGAACTAAAATGAGAGCAGTGAAGCATTTGTGAATTAGATTGGAGTTAGTGTCATTTTGCTCTAATTCATGAAATTAGAAAACTACAATTATTTAGTTGTCCAAGTCTTCAAGAATGTGCTGCAACAGTGGTTCCAAAACGTTCACCATATGGTACAATGTTGTGTGAGAACTTCAAAAGTGTTTTGTGCACTATCAAAAAAACAAATGCAAAGTGTGACTCAAATCGTCAATCCCTTTGCTTTACATAGCAGCACTAGTCACTTTTAACTTGACCACATTGATGATGATGTGAACATCTCTAATTCATTTAGATCTGTCACAAAACCACTGAGACAATGTTTTTTAGTCCTTCAAAACCAAATATTGAATACATGTTAAACAGAGGCTTCTTGTGTGATTACTTCTTTTTAAAAATAATCTACAAGCAGGGTTGATAAAAATAATGATTTTTTAATTGAATATGCAGGGGTGGCCACTAACTCTTATAGTATAAGTCTATAAATTTTAAAGAATATATTAATAGAACATTTTGAGTTATGTTAACCTCAAGTATGGCAACAAGAAACAGCTGAACTTTCTTTGTGCCTATGCAAATGTCCCTTAGTTCATAACACTGATACTAGTATATAAAACAAAAAGACAATACTCAAAACTATCAGTTTATCAAAATAAGTGACACTCGTGGCATGTTTAAAAGCCCTTGTGTGAAGTACAACCTTGTCAGCTTTTTTGTTGCCGGGTTGCTTGTGGATCTTTGAATGTACATGTCCAAAACCAGAAAATACTTGCTCAACATCAGTGTGTTTAACTGCTTTTAACTTGTGTTATTGTAAAAACTCTGTCTTCTATACTAATACAAGTGAAACTCTACTAGAATGCTATTTAAATGTGTCATAGAAATCACACAAAGCTTTAAAACTGAATATCATTTTTTTACTTAATTTAAATCAAAATTTAAGTCACATATTTAATTCAAATGATTTAAATCAATCAATCCTGCCCACAAGAATCTCACTGTTGATTTAAACTTCTAGCATCTGTGAAGTAATGAATTTTTATGAACGATGCATGAAGTTCTATATTGATGTTATGTGAATTTTTCAAAGATATCTGATCGTAAAATTTGTGTTTTCAGCAAAAACCCACTTTTTTCAAGCAATAAAAATAGCAGATTCAGATTCTATTTGAATAAGGATTAAAATTTTGTAATTGACATGAAATTGATTTCCTGTTAAAACGCTTGTTGAGCAGATTTAGCTGCTTTGCCCTTGTGACAAATTGTCACTAAGCATTAAGATTCATGCAAGTTTCTTTAGACGAAATAGAGGTGGCATAAATGGCAAGTTGAAATCTCGTTCAGGTGGCTCAGTAGAAAACACAGATTTCAGTTCTTTTATAATGATTCCTTGTATGTATATAAACTTGCTCTTTTGTATTTTTTTCATTTTGGTCTTGCGAGCTTTGCTTTCAGTTTACACAACCTAGTATGACTAGTTCTGGTAGTAAATATTTTTCAATGAGAATTTGTGGCTATTTTTCAAAGTTATGTGATTAATTCACACTAATTTGTGAGGGTTAGCATTTTCAAAAAAAGATTTTGTCAAAGCTTTTGTATTTGTTGTGATCACAAACCTTGGCAACTGTTGATATAATGTAGGCAAATCTTATATATTTGAATTTGGATTTGTGTTTCTGTTGTTGTAGAATTGCTGAACTGTGTATATCATTCTCTTTCCAGAAATTTAAATATAGGAGTGTGAAGTTTCACAAGTTTTGATTAGTTTCAAAAAGCCTCTGAAATGGGATCCAATAAGCAATCATTTAATGTTGAAGAAGAGAATGCAATGATAATGAAGCTTCTGCAAGAGTGGAAAGGCTTTCGCAAAATTCCTGTTAAAGAAGTTTTGAAAAGGGTTGACTATCGAATATCTATTGAAAAACTTTTTAAGCCAGACGAGTATGCCAAACTTTGCAAGCTAGAAAAAAAGCGTATTAAAAATATTGGAAATAATTTGACAGTTATGATGTACATTGGTGAGCATGAGTAATTTTTCTGTGTGATATGGTTTTCAGCTTTAGAATGAAGAAGTTAAGTGTTTATTCAACTTTTCTTAGTTTTGGTTGTGTAAGCTTTGTGTGTGCAACTCTCATATCAACTTTCAATTAACTTTGTATGGTATTTAATCATTTTTTGTGAAGCACCATCAAAATTTTGCTTTAAAATAAAGATTCAGTGGAAGCTACAAAAAGTGGAAACCTATGTGAAAGGCATTATACATTTTTTAATACTGCAATTTCTGCATGTGATTCTTAAACATGGAGTTGAGGTTGAGCTTATGTGGAACTTTTGTGACAGGTATTCCTCTGCCATCAGAAAATGGAATTAGAGCCAAAGTTGGACTTCCACCTCGAAGGGGTTTTATTGTTGATACTCCACTTGACTCTGATAATAACGGCAGTGATGAAGAATGGACCCCAAATAGCTCAGGAAGAAAAAAGAACACAGACATTACTCCATTAGGTAAAATAATTATGCATCATCTAAGTTGAAATTCAAAAAATCTTTTTAACACATTCAGTGCTGACCCATGTGTATACGTGAGGAGAAAACGTGTACAGGTTACCAGGCAATATATATATAAATTCATAAGGAATATCCTGGTTTTATGGCCGTGGGAGCTAAACCAATGAGCCATTTTTGTGGCTCAAGTGTTTTTTGGAAACTAGGCTATCATCCCAGTCTTTAGAGCCCATGATCAGCTTCCTAGCGTATCTGGAGCCAAAATTATGGCTCACAAACCTAAAATTGGATATAAATTCAAATCCCACAAAAGGTAACCTTGGTCATTTTGGCTAAAAGCCATAACTCGCCAGCCGATTGAGCGAGAGAGCTGTTCAAACCCTCTAAAGACTCGGAAAGTCTTGTAGTTCAGAATTTAAAAAAAATTTAGTTTTGGGTTTGGGGTTTTTGGTTGGTGACATCATGATAGGGATAGGTTTTGCATTTTTTTGGATGATGACAATGTCATCGGTTGATCCAATGAACCGATTTTGTGGCTCAAAACTTTATTGGATTCTAGGCTATAATACGTTATACATAATGGTAAAGTTATGGCCAAAATATTCCAAATATTTCAGGAATTCCTTAGGGGATTAGCAGGGATTTCCCTAATTAATTTTCAGTATTTTGGTCATAATTGTGGAATCAGAAATGCTAGAAAGTCCATCAAACCCTCTAAAGACTCGTATTATCACCCACTTTCCAATAAAAACTCGAATAAAAAAAATGGCTCTTGCCATTGGCATCCAGGGCCCCATGACGTCTTCCGAATGTAAACAAAATATGCATAAACATGCTCCCATCATGTAAACATCAATAAAAAACACGACATCCAAATCTCAAATAATTTTTTTCATTGCAAACTGCAAGAATTTTCCCATCATTAGAGGGTTTGAACAACTCTCTAGTTCAATCGACTGCCAAGTTACGGCCTGGGGTGGAACACACCCCAGGTTAGCATTTGTTGTGGGGTAGAATTTTTTCCAATTTTTGGTTTTTGAGCTGTATTTTTGGCTCCACATATGCTAGCAAGCCAATCAAAGGCTCTAAAAGACTCAGATGATAGCCTAGATTCTAAAAAATTAAGCCGAAAAGTGGCTCATTGGGTTGCCACCCGGGACCAGGTAAACTCAGCCACAAAGGTGAAAACATGCCCCCATTGTGACGTTACCCAGAGAAAAACCAAAACGAAAAAAAAATTCTTGCAGTCTAAACTAGAAAACTTGCTGAATCTGTAGAGGGTTTGAACAGCTCCCTAGCTCAATCAGCTGGCGAGCAACACTGTTGCAAAGCTCTGCCAAAACAGTGGCTCTTTAAAGGCAAAACACCCAGTAACGGTGGGTATCATCCCAGTGGATCCACCCAGTACCAAAAGTGTTAAGGTGATTTATTAGCAAATGTTTTCCCTGCCATGAACTTATAAAGATGTACTCCGAAGACTAATTAAATATTGACCAGCAGATGTCAATTTTAGCCGAAATCGGCTGGCATTGATGATTAAGTTGTTTCGATAGCACTAATGAGAGTTTAAGCAGCACTGAGCTTGTTTAAGAATCAAAATTTATAAAATAAAATGATGGTAAATTTTTTAAAGCCCTGCTCTGGTTTCTTTTTACAATAAGCATAATGCGTTTTTAACTAAATTTTATAATGACTTATTTGTTACGTAATTCCTTCAGTATATACCTGATTTTTTAAAGCACTGTGTCAAGCAGTCTTACTGAAATATATATAAATTGTGTATTTTTTGAGGAAGGCGGACTGGGGAGTGTTACTGCCCAAGATGGCAGTGCATGCCTGTCATGTGGAAACAAAAGTTGTGCGTGATGTCTCCAATGTAATTTAAAAAAAAGAAGTTTGACATTTTGATAGACAAGCAAGCTTTGTAATTGCTTCCCATGTGGCGATTTGCATGCCAAGTTCCTCAGTTGTTCATACTGTTCATACTTAACCTGTAAAAAGGATTTGGCAATTTTGGCTAGAACAGGGGTTGGGAACCTTTTTCAACAAAAGAGCCATTCTGTTTCATCTTCCAGCAGATATGACCAGTGAGGAGCCACAAAACGTTGATGTTGTTTTATTTTTCATGGGAGCATTGGCTAAATTGCAATCAACTTATTTCTAAAAATAATGAAATGCAAATGTTTATTCCAGGTTTTGTCAAATTCAGAGAGTCACTTTGAGGAGCTGAAAAGCCGCTTGTGGCTCCAGAACCGCAGGTTGCTGACCCCTGGGCTAGAGGAATCTTGTGGGCATAAACAGTACAAAATAATATTGTAAAATGAGCCATTGTTTGCCTCAATTTAGTTTGCATCTTTTGCATGTAAAAGCACAAACTTCAAGCAGAATACAATTTCGATTTTAAACTAACTGCCAATAAAAGCTACCTTGGCAGAATTTCTGCATTTTTCCTGCCTTTTTGGTGTCTAGTTATGCGTACCTCCCACATTTTATGGGTAAAAGTATGTTTGTTAATACGACAAGTTTGTTTTTCAGGTCAAATGAGCTTGAGAGTAGTTACTGAGTTGTTGAAAACCACTCCCGTGCTCCTAAAACGTTTAATATAATTTTAGTCATTTTGCCATATGGTACAAATATTTTTATTTTTTTATGCTTACCTGAGTGGAATTTTATAATAACTTTCTTCCCCATTATGCCGAATATCTCAAGTCGTGTGCAGATCATGCTAAACAGAAATAGCAAGCTTCTATTGTTAAAGAAGGGTGGAAGTTGTTAATACATCCTCTTAAATTACTTCTTTTATTTTTAGGTCCAGCTGAAATACAAAAGAGAGAAGCTTGGTTTCAGAAGGTAATGCATTTGGCATAGAACTCACAATAACTCTGCAATGTTATCAATGCTGGAGCAGTGGTTCTTAACCATTTTTACATATCTTACCCTTAATCAAACAAGATTCCCAGATTTACCCCAATACACTCAATTGTGCTCATTTATAAAAAATACAAAACTGACAAACTTTTGCCGTTTGGAATGATTCATAAAAACTCACATTTGCTGCCATTTATGGTTCAATAAATTTACCTCAGGTTAAGAACCACTGTGCTAGAGCAAAATAAATAAATAAATCAAAAAAATTTCAATGAATATGTATAACCATTGCGTTCTTCCAGGGCGTCACAGAGCTGCAGGAGACAAACAGTAAACGCTTGTAGTAGTGCCTTCAGCTTTGTAGGTAGTTGATAACTAATAAAGATGCATTAACTTTTTTGATTTTGCGACAATGGTTTATCAAACAGAAAATGTTGAGGAACAACTTTAATAAAATATAATGTCATGAACCTTGCAAGGGATTACAAAATTGGATCAAGGATTTATTAAAACGCCAAATGAGCTGTAAAAATTTGTTATTAGTCGGGGCGGAGAACTGAGAACATCACAGTCATCAACATTTACCACAAAATGCGTGATTTTTCTTGACGTAGTGTTGTGCTGGTGCTTAACAACTACAGTGGTCTTCAAGCGCCCACGGCTGAGTGTTTACAAGGTCTGCTATCATTTGACATGTTATTTTCTTTGCGTTCTTATCTACAAGGTCTTGGTGAAACCAAGTCGGGAGTCCAACTCCAGACCTATGCCTACCAGTACCAAAGCAGACGCACTTACCACACGAGCTGGTTGCGAACGCTAACCAACTCAGGGTTGTAAACGGGTCTCATTTTGGATCCCGAAGTCACAAGCCCAAACACGATCCGAGCTCGACATTTATTTTTGAAACCCAATTTAGGCCCGAAAGCCAAATTTACCGAGTGAGTGAAGATACGCGCAACTGTGGGGTGTCAAAAGACGTAGTGTACGGGTATAGCTGCAGGTACACTGTTTTATCATGCCCAAAATAACAAACATCTTGACCAGAACATTGGCTTAAATAAGCACAATCTTAGCTTGTTGGTCCACGATGATACCGCGGTATGTAATGTTTCTCAAGAAAAAAAGAAACTTATCACGAAACTATCAAAGATGGCGCTATTATAGGCATAAAACAAACTATCTAGGATAGCGCTATAGACATGAAACTCCAGTTTGTAGAAAAACCGGTTAGTTGTAGGCCATCGCGCAAGTGATTGGTCTTTTCGTAGCAACGCCACCGCGTGCTAATTTCCTCCACGCCATCTGCTTCTCAAAAAGAGTTTGAGACTAATCCGAGCAGAGAACGAAATAACGCAGCCGTGTTTGCAGATAGAATTACCTGAAGAAAAGTCACAATCACTTCACTCACAGCAGTCATCGTGGTGAGCAGAACAAATCTACGTCACGAATGTAAAAATCTATACTTTGAATGTTGTAAAAAAAGTTTGTATGCAGGCCCGAAATCGGCCCGAAACATGTTGACAAACATAAGCCCGAACCCGACCCGAAAAGCCCGGCCCAACTTACAACTCTGCACCAACTGAACGTTGGGAAAACAGCGTTCATAGCCCGGAGATGCTTTGACTGCAACCGCACTTAACAATTTCTTCACCACATGAAATGTCTATAAAGAATTGTGACGGCAATGTTGCCAAGCAGAGCTGAGCAATGAAAAAAACCTCAATGTGCGATTAGATTTCAATATTTTTATTTTGCAGCAACATATCCCCACAAAAGCGACGCATTCAAATCAGATCGCGTTTCAAAACGTTTCTTTGCGATCTGATTAAACTGCGTGCGTCGCTATGGTCGATTGTTGTTTTGATTTCTATGGTCGATTATCGTTTTGATTTCTATGGTCGATTATCGCTTTGATTTCGACAAGCATGCACACCTGACGTAAACCATTTTAGGTAAAAGATGTAGAGTGTAGACGTTTAACTTGCCATTCGTTGTTTTTAACGTCTTAGAATTGCATGGTGAAGACTGAAGCAAAGGATACCAAACCTGCGTCGAAAGCGTTTGAATCTATTCAGAAAGGGTTAAGTATGTATTTAAACGATTTCTGGTTTACATAAAGTTTAATTATCATTTGAAACTGAGCGGGTGCATTTCTTGCAGTGCCTTTTCCAGTTTCTGGTAAAGCAAGCTGCCCAACAGATTCTCCGAAAGAAAAGGTTGGTTGGCATCGCTCGAGCTTTTTTTCTACTGCGTTAGAAATTGACCACCACTAAAGCAATAAGCAGTTGCCATTGTTTACAGTTTGTTGCTGCTTACATGACCAGTATCATAAATATCACCTTTTTCCTCCACCCTAGCTGTGTGTGTAGCAAGTCACTTGATTTCTGGAACAAGTAATTGTTTCACCAATAGCGGTCTGGGAACCAATACAGCTGAGTCTTTTGTAGCATGCTGTTGCAATTAGTGTTATACTGTAGCCCTTGGCATTTCGTCACCTTTTTAAGCTGAATGAAGTTTGTTAATGCAGATTGAGCTACTATTGTGATCCTTTCTGTGCTAAAACTACATAAAACCAAATTTTCCGATGGCCGCACATATGCATCTTTATTAGAACAATTAATAAGCTTGTACGTATTGCGATAAATTTAGCTGCACCAATTGTGTATTTTGTTTCAATACAGTATCCTTAATTATGATTATGTTGATGTGTTTATGGGAATATAATGACTCCTAAAAAGCATCTACACTTAGGTCAAAAACAGGAAAATAAACCTCAGTGAAACACGTTCCAACCAGGGCTGTGGAGCCGGAGCCTAAAATTTGTGTTTCGGTTCCACAGTCCTACTTTGTGGGGCAAGGCAGTTGTATGAATAATACAGTGGTTTCCAGTTTTCAACAGACCAAAGCATTTTGGGCTGGAACCAAAAACTTACTATGCCTAGGGGCAAGCCCGTAACCAGGGGGGTCGAAGTCCCCCTACAAAATTATTCGCCCCCCTTGGACAAATGTGTTGGACATAATTTGAAACAATTGGACGCAGTTCAATAATTACGGAACTTCACAGAAAACTCTTCGCCCCTCCTGGTGTCGTAAACTGGTTACGAGCCTGCCTGGGGGTGGAGCTGGTGTCAAGCGAAATCGCTGGCTTCACGTCATATGCGCATGCGCAGAGTGATTTCTCAGGTCATGCATTTCGCAAGCGGTGTTTGACTGGCTATTAACTGAGATATCAAATATGGTGAGAACTGATAATTAGGATTTAGAGATAGGGGTGAGGAATTAGGATGAGAGGGTTAAAAAAGAAAAATAATTGACGTCTAAGACTAAATCACGTATACTTTTCAGTGGCTGGTTATTCCCAAACTGTCGCGTATTTTGGATTGCCTGACGTCTAACCAAAATCTAATATTTTCTCCGCAGACATAAAAAAAATTAATCGCCAAGGTTTATTATTTTTCTCTCTGAGAAACCAAATTGCTGATATACAGGAATAGGTCTGAATTTTCGCTTGATATGTCGTGTGAATTCCCTGACTAGATCAGAAACTTGGCTTGACACCGAAACCTGAAATTTTGTTCCGGCTCCATAGCCGTGGTTCCAACCTAACAACAAAAGTTTTGAGTCACTTTTCTGTCTATCTGAATGAGACAGGCCTCCTGCATCATTTACCACATGCGTGTTGCGATAAGTCTTTCTCTTTATTTGTGTTTTTAATTTCTTTACAAATTGCATGACGTGACAAGTTTGTTTAGCAAGGATCTAGATCCAGTAGGACAGACGTCGAAAAGAAATGCTACCCCAAGAGAAGCTCGTCCTGCAAAGTTTATGAAGTCCCTGATGTTCCCAATGAAGATGACTTCCTGTGTAAGCATTTCAAAGAAATTTCAGCGTAATTATTAGAAACGTTGTGGCTTGCATTGATGTGAATCGTGGTTTGGTTGGCGATGTGCTGGTTACCATTACGAGAAAGATGCACCAAATAATTGGTCGCTCTGACGAAACAGCATAAGAAAATAATAGCAATTTCAAAACATGCTGATAAACTCGGCATCTGCGAAAATTTTTCCAGGGGAGACAAAAACCGATACCGGGCCCCTGTGGCTTTTGGGGCCACTCGTTGAAACTTGTATAGCTTGTTTGTATAGTATTTAGAAGATGGATTTATTGTGACAACTGACTTACATTCGTAATTTTGGGCTTTATTAGAGAAGAACGATGCTTTGCGTACTTCCATCCTCCCGGGTCCCAATATCTACTGGTCCCGTGTAAAATGTACCCCTTGTCATAGGCCCTGGATGTGCATTGTTCACTAAATTTAACTTAACATTTTTTAGAAAATAAGTTTCCGTGAAGTCATAATTTCAGCACAGTAAAAATACAAATGTTTAGAAAATATATTTTCAGCGTTCTTGTTCCATTTGCTTCGATTGGGTAAGATATCAGAGATGTTCCACAAAACAGAAGTCGAATTTTTCTGCCGTGCTGGAGTATCGCGACAGAAAATGTTGCAGAAATATATCTGTACTTCACAGTTATTCGACTTGCTATTTACCAAAAATCTTCTGCCATCAATGGTTTCACTTTAAACTACGTCGTTCCTTCTTTATAGTCTGTGACGACTGCGAAAAACTCTATCTGGGAGAGTGTTCTACACACGGACCATACACAGTTGTTCAAGACACTCCTGTGAAACTGGTATGTCGTGTTTGCAGGCATGGGGTAATCGTAATCGATTGAATTGACCAAAAATGAAATGTAGTCGTAATCGATTACATTGCCAATTTAATCGTAATCGACAACTGCGTTCACGATTGAACTTGGAAATTTTCACCCTACATTGCTGTGTGCTGAAGCGCGGTTGCGGTGGCTGAGTTTCCTCCTTTATCATCGTTTGTTATGGTTATGTTTTAGGGGGAGGCTATTTTCCCGTCTGTGTGGTTTAAATCCAGACAGTCCAGGGGCAAGCACAGCGTTTGTAGCGAATTCTCGCTTTGTTCCAGCTGGCCTTCTTGTTGGCCGCCAGAAGTAACGAACCGAGTCTAGTGAGACGTAGCAACAAAAAGAATAGCTTTAAGCTACTTCAACACGGGTTGACACTTCGGTAACAGATTGGCAGAATATTACGAAGAGAGGTCTTGGTTTTATTTGTATATGCTGTATTCAGAGTGAACTTATGAATGTCAGTGTTGAAGTAGGCTGTGTATGTAATTAGTACAGTACTTTATATACAGTACATTTTTTTTCAGAGGAATAAGGTACTTTAATGCCAGTCGAAAGTAGTTTTCCACAACACTGATAACTAGCATTTAATCCGTGATCTGCCAGAAACTGCTAAAAAAACTCAACGAAACCAGTGAGGTCTTGTTGACTTTTGGTCCAATAGACAGATGCGCAGCTACATTGGCGTTACTGTTCGTTTCATTTCAAATTAAAAGCTACACAATGCCATGCTGCCTTGCAGTCGATCGTAAGCCGCAATTAGAAGAAATAGTAGTCAGCAATTTTGAAATTATTAACAACAAACGAATTTTCGCAGCTGCTGGACGAATGTTCAGCCTGATAGATGTCGTTTGACTGTCAAAGATTTGGAGCCTTGATGTCTATCTACTATAACAAAGATTTTAAACATTGATCATTTTGGTTTAATCATGGTTGAAGGTGCTTTAGGCACCCGATTCGGGTCCCTAGAATTGAAAATCAGGTCCCTAGAATCAGAGAAAATTGTCATCGGGTCCCTACAAGTCCATACCGGGTATCTAACATTTTCCTTAAAAAAAACTTGGTTTAATTAATATTAGAAGTGTTTGTGTTGCAGTGGAGTATCTGAGGGAGGGATGAGGGGCGATTTGACTCCCCTTGTCAGCTTAATGTAAAAAAAACAGGCCCCCACTCAGCTCATACTTCGGTTTTAGTATTTTTTTGGTTTTCAGTAGGCTGTCTTTTTGCCTTTATTCGGAGATTTTCCGTTGATTTGGGGTTTTCGTATAGCCATCCACACCCAGATTCATCAATCTTTCTCAAGTTTTTTTTCTGAGTGTTGACTTGTAGGTCACCTACAGAAGCCAGTTGGCCTCTTTCAGCTACATTTCCCGTCTAGCTCAAACATCTAGTTACGCCACTGGATTGTTGACTGCACGAACGTCTCATTAAACAATTATTGTAATTTTTGTCCGGTGCTTGATCCTTACAGATTAGTAATATCGTTTATTGCATTCATTAATATCGTATATTGTCTGAAAATATACTTACATCAGACAATGCAAACGGGTTTTGTTTTTGTTTTGAAGATGTTTCAAGACAAATGTAATCGCGATTGTAATCATGATTACTTTCAATGTAATCGTAATCGATTACATTTGTGCTGCAATCACCCCATGTCAGCCTGTTTGTCACATTGTAGTAGTTATGCCTTCTGTTGTTGGTCAGCAATGGTTAGCTTTTTCCGGTCTAATTGCTGAAAAGTTTCCAAAGATCTTACCGTGAGTTTTTTTCTACTGTGCGTCGTTTTGTTCCAGGGCTTATTCAACAGGGCCCGAAGAACCAGTCCCCCTGGAATCAGCATAAAAAATTCCGGCATAAAATCCGGTGGCATGGGTGCTTGGTGTGACATTTCACTGTCGAAAAACACTGTTTTCGGCCCCTACGAAGGAGCTGTGGTGAACAAGGACAACTTGAGCAAGCTCAGTCAGTTGTTTCATGGTGGATATGCTTGGGAGGTGTGTTTAAGAGTTAAAGCGGGTTCATCGTGAGATGATTTGTGTTGTGCTAATATGATTACAGAAGTTGTTTTGCAATATAAGACTGCTGGTGCTTAGTGATCATGAGAAGCCTTGACTTGTTGTGTGAAAAAAGAATTCTTTATACCATTGCAGATGTAACTAGATTCATTCATTGAATTGCCATATTGTGAAGTTTGAAGATTGCCATGCTTGCATTCTTATGTGATCAGTGATCACTGTTGAATTAAATCTAGGGTTGCGTCTGGTGCGTCGCGTCATTCAACTCGCAGGACGTAGGAAGTTTTTTTCATGGCACTGATTCGTAACAAACAAAGAAAAAGGCTTTGTACCCAGTAACTTAGTCATGGCACAGCGTCAACTCTTTCACTTTAGTAGTAGACCGATTATGTTGAAAAGAATGTTGTGCGTATAATCAAGCAGCTTGTTGGCTGGTGCAGATCTATAAGAAAAGCAAGCTGTCGCACTACATTGATGGAACAGATGTCAAGCAAAGCAATTGGATGCGATACATTAACTGTGCAAGGTCAGCCTTATTTTATATTATTGGCGGCAGGCCTAAGCCTGCCTTTTGCCGGGGCGGTTGAGGTGAAAGGTCTTGCCCAAGGAGCGCTACGGCAATTCACTCAGTGGCCGGGGATCGAACATACAACCTTCCAGTTGGGAGGCGGACACTTGCAATGAGCTATTTGCCGTCAGCCTGATGAATAACCACATGCTCGAGTGCGCGATTGTTTTCATGGAGATATGTTTTTTCAGCGTACAATGACTTGTTCTCCATTTAGGCGATTCACCAGATAGACGAAGAAACCAGTGATTGCGTTGGTGTTTTTGTTGGTTCATTTTCAAAAAGTGGTTTAAAAATTCTCATTGCCTGGTAAACTGTTTATAAAAGAAGCAACAAATCAAAGCTAATTTGCCAAAATTCATTACAAAAAATTATCTCAGCGATTTTTAAAGCAGTTTAAAGGTTATTGTAAAGTGATTTTTAAGTTGTAAGAATGCAGATACTTTTTGATTTTCCAGGTTTATGTATAATGTGAGGTGTGCTATCATGTAGCAATCAGAAAAATAACGTTTAGGTCACTAGTGGATATCCACGCTACATATTGCTTGTACCGTAATTCCTTCCGGAAACAACGATTTCGTTCCGGTTGTGCGGAAACTGAATGGTGATTCAATATTTTTTTATTTTTTACCATGTTGCAAAAATTTCTGCTTAGCCATTACTTCTTTTACGTGGCAGAAATGAAGAAGAACAGAATCTGGTTGCTTATCAGTACAAGGGCAAAATTTACTACCGCACTTACAAGGACGTGCGTGAAGGTTCAGAGCTGTTGGTGTGGTATGGAGATCAGTATGCTGAACATCTTGGAATTCCTACAGAATACCAGGAGAAAAAGGTTGAGCATCTAGTCAAAACGGAATCCAAGATTTCTCTAGGTTTGGCTGGTTTTGCATTTTGAGCTGTAATATCCTTAAATTACTTGTAAGTAATTTTTCCTTCGCTGGGATTTAAAAAAAAAACTTCTACAAAGCAGCACATCTATTTCACAAGTCAAAATACTCTTTTCTGCGTCACAAACAAAACAATTTTGATGTTCGTTGTAGTTCATCAGTGTTTCTCTTTGCAAATGCACTGCATGGCGCAATTTCAGGTTAAGGTTAACCAGCACCACAATTTCATGAAGTGTTTTTTAGATATGTTTAAACTGCCTTGCAAATGTGATGATCTTGCTTTTTGAGTCTCATTTCATAACCGCCAATGTGGAGGGGGACACTTACCAAAGGTGGGGGTAACCACATTCTCAGACGCGACTCCGCTCCTGTTCCGATGATTCGGTCCGAATTTTCTTTTCAAATTTGTGAATCCGACTCCTGTTCCCACTCCGGCTACCATCGATGCAGCCGACATTCAGCAATGTTTGTGCTGAAGCAATGTCGTTTATAAAGACCACGCAGATTCCTGCTATTGCCGAAAATAAAAAGTGGCTCTGGGTCCGTTTCCTCAACATTTATTGGCTCCGGGTTCGAAAAAAATCGCAAAATCCTGCCTGGGTCGACTCCGGATCCGTGGCAGCTCGTAATTTCAATTGGTAACGAACTTCCAGTTGATTTTGATAAACCACAGATTTACGGAGAAAAATATTGAGGTTTTGAGCACTGAACCGCGATGCAAAATGAAAAAAACTTTGCTGTGTCAAGTTGATACTGAAAAGAAATTAATTTAACAATTTTTTCACTTGATTAAAAATTCTTTCCTATTTTTCCTTTGAAAAACAGTTTTTTTCGCTCTGACAAAACATTTAATTTGGTACTGGTGAGCTACTCTAAACCTAACGCTTCTACCAAATTACTGCTGCACTAGAAAGAATACGTCTGCAAAGCGCAAATACATCGTTAGGTGCATTTCACGTTTTTATTCTTTTTACGACTTTATTGTTAAATCATTCAGAAGACGTTGTTATCCCGAAAACTGGAACAGTGTTTTTTTTCTGTTTAATGTATTTATTTCATTATTCCTGTGTTTCCGATTTCATTAACCTATTTTGAAATTGTAGTATTTTTACAGAATCTTTCTTCCCCTGCACGAAATGCGACAGACTTTTTGCTGATGAAGCAACGCTTTCGACTCATGTTCGACGCAAACATCCTGATAGGTCTGTTCCGAAGAAACATCGATGTTTGCTGTGTCCATATTCTACTGATCACCATACCCACCTTCGACAACACGAACGAACGCACACCAATGAGCAACCGTTCGAATGCGATGTTTGTGGCAAAAAGTTTTCTCGACGGGATCACTTGAGTCTCCACAAACTCATTCACAGCAAAGTAAAGCTTCACAAATGCGACCAGTGCGATAAAAGTTTCAGCCGCCGCAGCGATCTCGGCAAACACGCACGAACTGTGCATGACAAGATAAAGTCTCACGTGTGCCGCATATGCGGGAAAGCGTTCGGTGAGCCTTCTGATCTTACTAGGCACATACGCATGCACACTGGTGAGAAGCCATACAAGTGCAAGGATTGCCCAGCCGCGTTTAGTTCTTCATCTGAGTTACGC
>JGI24158J21664_10006174_pt1 | contig 15759 bp, 13 predicted proteins | sample Ectturendosymbi3_FD_21664 | JGI IMG/M metagenome (IMG submission 21664)
ATAACTTTTGAACCCGAAACCCCAGCAGATCATCCAAAGTATCAAAAGACTCGGATTGTAGCCTAGTTTCCAGTAAAAACTTCAGCGAAATACCACCTCCTAACGGTTGGTGCCCAGGGCCAAAGAAAGTGGGCCAAGGTGGCCTAAAAGTCCTCCACTTATGACGTCATTCACAAAAAACCCGCACCCCCTAAGCAAAAAAATTTTTTTCGAGTGCAGACTAGAAGACTTGCTGCGTCTTTTGAGACTTTTACTGGGTCTGTAGAGCATACAGGACAGGAGAAATTTCCCCGCAAAGCCACATGCATTTAAGCGTTTTTTTTTCGAAAATCCCAAAATGCAGCCAGATGCCAAAGTGGTAAGCAAAATAAGGCTTGCAACGACCTTGTTGTGACTTCCACACTGTGTGATGAAGTAACTGCTGCTACACACAAATGAAAGAAAATGGGACTACTCATACCACTGCAAAATGATGCATCAGCAAAAATATTTGATGCAATGCATTGGCATACGCTTACCCAATTTAAGACACACAAGTTAAGCTGGAGGATTTGAGCATTGCAATCAAAGATATACCCTGTACGCTTGCTACAATCTGCTGGGAACATCAGCACCCCACACATTACTCCAATTTTAGAATTTCTACCAAAACCTATTAGTGCTAACATTTGCAAAATCAGCCCAAACAAGTTTTGTCAAGGCAGCCATAAATATATTGGAGACTTGCCCAACTGGAAAGATAGCCTGATCAATATGTTTTACATCATTGTTTTGCACTACCCAAGCTTGTACAGAGACACCGTGACTAAATGTGAAATGTGCACAACCAACCAGCTCTTGAATGTGCCTTGGAGAGGCATTCCATCTTCAACAACGAAGCACGCAAAAGCATTGTTGAACTAAAAAAAATTTGTCTTAACAATATTGTCACCCAATATGGCAGCCAGTTATATATCCAAATATATCCAAAATAATAAAATATTAACTAGTGGTAATCGCTGTTTCATTGGCAAACGTTGCTGTGCGTTACATTAAGTGAGGCAGAACACCATAGATTCATCAGTGCCATAATCTGGAAAATTGCATTACAAATGTCAAATGAATGTATTCAACACGCACTAACTTTAGCGTTTGCCCACAGTGACTTGTAACTAAAATGTTTCACCAAGCCTGCATACGCATAGCCGAACAGGCAAGGTGGAATTTCTAGACATTAAACATCACGTTAAGTTACTTCTAAGACTTTATGATGTGTAAACAATTCTTCCATTTGATTGTCATGGCACCAAAATAGATGGAATAAACCAGATAATAATACTGACAGCGACCAAATGGCCATAATGTGACACAATGCAGTGTTCAATAGCATCATAAATAAACAACCTATCTATGAAACTTACACTATACCATGTCAAAGTGGTCCAGAGCTGTATATCTGACTCTGAGCAACATCCATAAAATTTCATAAGCAGAGACATCTTATCATTCTTATTTCAAAACACTTTGAAATTTTCAAATCAGGCAAGTATTCACAAAGCTTTTGCTGGTTGAAATTTGAAGTGTTCCTATTTAATTTTTGCTTATATATAGTTTATATTTTTCATCTGTGAATATTTTTGGCTGGTTTTTGCAAGAATGTATCAGAACGTGTGTTTAACAAGAAGCAATCATTGGTACTTTCCTTATTACCTTTAAACTTATTTGAAATCAAGGTCAAGTGGAACATAGTTCTTGTGTGCGCTCATGCATAACCATATTTTAATTGCTTACAACACTAAAAGGTCAACTGGTATGAAGTCGATTCTTGTTTTATTTGAAAGCTGTATAATAGAAGTTTTTTTCAGCTTCATGAAACCTTTGCTTCCTTACCTAGGCTGTTTGATATAGTTTTTATCATTTCAAGTATCTAAGGGGATTTTGACTCATAATTAATGTTTGCACTAGAGCATAGGTCTTCAAAGTGCTCCGTACAGAGCCCCAGGGCTCCGCAAGAGAAACTATGGTGCTCTGCGACCTATTCGTTTACTTATTAAAATACTGACTTGGCTAATTTTGCAACTGTCCAAGGAAGCAATAACGGCATTAATAAAATTTGACAATGGTAGCGTCAAAATGTGGCAACATGGCGGTAATTGAAATATGGCATTATCTACTAGTTCCCAATAGATATTACCAGGGGTGTAGCATCAGAGAATGCAAGGCCTTGCTTTCAGTGAATAAAACTTACTCACTTAAAAACTTTAAATGAAGTTTCAAATCATAAGCACAAAGAAAAATAAAAAACAAGAACTCCTTGCAAATTTTCGTTGTCAAAGGTTTTCTAGAATCCCATTGTATGCAGCAACAAAAACTAAATATAGAAACTGGCTGAACGCAGAAAATAATCTAATCTTACAAGTGACTTCAATTGAACTGCTATTTGAATATTTTTTAAATACAAAGCAGCAAATACATCCAAGTCATTAAATAAAGCACTTCCAATTTACTCAGGAACAGCAATCAGTAAGCAACAATGTGTTTTTTTTATTTTTAGAAATTTATTGTGGGACTCCGTAAATTATGGTCAATCTCTTCATGGGCTCCATAACACCAAAAGTTTAAGAACCCCTCCACTAGAGCAAGCTGCAATAATGTAATGATTTCTATCTTAAATTTTTATTTGTTGGATATCTTCTTCTTTTGAGCCAGTTCTTCTAACCACTGTTTGGCTGCACTAGATCTTGGGGCAGGTGTTGAGCAGCCATTTGATTGTCTCATCGTCCAGAACCATCAGGCCATGCAGTCGATCAGGAAGTCGATGGATTGGTCATCGAGGACAACATTGTCAACAGTTTGTTCTTCTGCACCGCACTCACAGGCCGCAGGGGAGACCATACCCCATTTGTACAAGCAGGAGCAGAAATGCCCAACACGTGTGCGGAGGCAGTCAAACCTGACCCAGGCTCTTCTTGAGAGGGTCACTCTGGGAGGTGCCGGTATCAGGGATGAAAATGCGGGGTCTTGTGGGGTTGTTCCCCCACTCCACATTCCATTGATGATCTGCTCAGTGCGACACACATATCTTGTTGTCGGATGAACTGATGAGTTTTTGTGCAGCAGGTACAGATGGGTGTCTCGATTTGAGGCGCTGTGCATCTGCACTCGATGGACAGGTGAGCACTGAGTGAAGCAAGTGTTCAGGCTCCATGGCACGACATTGTAGAGACAGTGTGGCTCCACTGCAACAAAGTTCAGCAGGTTGGATGCCTGCAAGGTTGCCAATCCTCGTAGGCATCCAACCTGCTGAACTTTGTTGCAATGGAGCCACACTGTCTGCATTTCGAGGATTATCTGCTTTGATAAGATTTATGTTTTTGGTAGTATGTTGAAGATAGAACAGCTTTCCGCAAGTTTGATCATAGTAATTCCATAATAAACACAAAAAAATGGTATTTAATGTACCACCTTTGTTTCATTAATGCTTTATTTTTTTGAGTTGGTGCCTTATCTATCAGATATATACTGCTAAAAATGCAAAAAAAATAATGTTCTTTAAAATCAGAAATGCGAAGTTGTAACAAGCAAGGTCATGCCTACAAAAACTTTAGAGATTAACCAGGGAAAGATTAAACAAGGGTACATTTGTGGTCATGCAACACTTGGAAACAAACGCAATCTGTGACATCATAGTTATTACTTTCAGTCTTTCCAGTAGTGCAGCAACTATGTTGCAACAGTGCTACTAAGATTGTAACAATCAAATACTAACCTGAAAATGAGAAGTCCAGTATCACTAGACACAGGAACTGCAACATACATCCAGTTGTTTTTTATTCTAAGAAAGCCAATGTGCTATGCTATCAAAGTCCATGTTTCATATCAGGCGCTCTTCAGCATGATCTGTCCATGGTTTATTGTTTTCAATGGAAAAATGTGTAGTGTAGAAAAATTCCCTATTTTGAGTATTTTGCAGATAGATGTGCAGCTCGATATAAAAATTGCAAAAGCTTTTACACTCTGTAAACATTCAAAGCAGGCTTTGGCTTCTTATTAATTTTTCGCAAGATGTCAGTGTCACACAAATAGCCACGCGACGGCATTGATGGTAGTGTGAAACGATCAACTGTATCAGAAAGTATGCACCATCCAGAGACGCTTCCAGGGGGCCTGTTTGGCTGTCATGACAGGGCCCTTTGTACTGCAGGCAGGCTACTCAGCATCAAAGCCGATAATGAAATATCAAATGCTGTCACTGCAGGTCTCTAATGCGGGTGGTTTGGAACAGACAACAGCCTGCATTTCGCTTCTAACGTTGCATAGTACTATTACGAAACAACAATGCCTTGCCTAAATGGCGCCCGCGCAATGACACGAAACATTCATGTTTTTGAACACTTGAAATTGACATTGCGTCGAATGCACGTGTTTCAGATTTTCCTCCTGTGGCAGTGCCAACTCCAATGCAAACAAAGCTGTCAGAAGCTCATACACAGCCACGGCCATGCAGAAATGTTTCGTAATATTTCACTTCATGGCGAGAGGACACAGTGTCCAATCGTGATCGTTTCGTCTTGCAGTTTCGGCCTAACTTTTATCTGCTGTTTACACCTACTAGGTTACCACTACATCAAATAAGTTTAGGCCTTCCTCAGTGTCACGCCATGCAATGCGGTTTGTTGTAACTTCAGCTATATTTTTACGAGGAATTTCTCATAATGAAAGGCGCAATAGCTAGCCTCAGAAATTGTGATCGCATTATCTGAACAAAATATCAGTGAAGTGTTGTAGCCTATATCAAAAATAGCTTTTTTAGAATTGGAGCAGTTGACGATGTTACTTTCTGCGCAAAATGTCCGATCTTGATTAAGTTACTTTTACATTACGATTTAAAATCATCAAAGCAATTGCAACTCAATCAATCTTCCCCACAGTGATTTTGCAAGTATTATAACACTGCCATCCTTGATAGACAGCACTCCAGATGCAGTTGTGATTTCATAAGTGTATGTACGTATGGATAAACGGCTCTCAATTGCTGTATGGCTGACATTTGCTAAATGTTCAACAAGCGAAGTATCTTTTCAGCACCATGTTTGTAAAAACAAATGTAATGAATGCACTGTGATCAAAGACAATGATAATTTGGAAATCTTTCCTTGTGTGTTTCGACAATGACGTCAATACCACTATCTATTCCAGTGATTCCCCACTGGTGCGCCACAGGCGATTTTTAGGTGGGCCATGGTGCATAATTCAAATTCATTGAGTGATGGTATTAAGCACCTCTGGTGAACCTGAAATAATACTGCCGACAGAATGTCGTTAATTAAGCAGGTTTTCTGTTAAGGTTTCCATCTCTCTGTGTGTTTTTAATTGCCAAACATACTAGGCTAGATTTAAAATGTATGATAGTCATATGCACACATCGAAAAGTATGTAACAATTAAAATCAATTATTTGCCATCAAGGAAAAAGTGGAATAGTATCCAGTCTCGAAAATAGCCATTTTATTTGCCGCTTGGCATATCTTGCTGACATATTTCAACAACTCAATAAAGTTAATCTGGAACTACAAGTACAAGGAATGAAAGCCTTTGATTTTACTGACACCCTCAGCACATTCATGGAAGAACTTGACAATTGGAAGCAAAAAGAGCAAACGTGAAATTTTGCTTGTTCGAGATGGTTCCACGACAGCTTGTGATGAAGTGAATGTTGATGCAGCATTGGAATTTGTTCAAGACCTTGGAGGGCTTCGTGAGGAATTTGTGCTGTACTTCACAGAAATCATCAAAACAACTTGGATTTGGTGAAAAATCTTTGTTGTTCCAGTCAAGAATATTGCAGTATGCAAGCAAAATGATTATCCTTAAAACGATTCTGGGGTCTAATACGTTTTCAAAACTAATACAATTTGCGATTTTTGGCTACAAGTGTCAGATATTTATCCAAATGTTAGAAAAGAAGTTCTCAAAAAGTTACTTCTCTTCCCCAGCACATATTTGTGTGAATGTGGATTCTCTACCCTTCCGCATATGGAAACACAAAATTGAAACCGACTCAATTTTACTCTAGAAGACTATCTTACATGCGCTCTTTCCACAACGCAGTCAAGATTTACAATCTGGTCGAAAACGTCACACAAGAGCAAAAATCACACTGAAGTTTATCTCGCAGTCTGCTTAGTGTTGCTGATGCTAAAATTAAGTAATTTCGATGTATTATCGTAAAGCCCATATTTTGTTTGCTCATATTTGTACTTAAATGAAGACTTAAGTAGATTTTTCTATTGTTCTATGATAGTGGGCCACGACGTTCTGCTGAAAGCGACAAGCGGGCCACAGCATAAAAAAGGTTGGGAACTACTGATCTATTCTAAACAGTTGCGCTAGGCTACTAGCCCTAGTAATTAAGTTTGATTGATTGGATTTTAGGTAGAGCTTGATCGATAACACTTTTTCGGGGCGATACTCTTGTTGCCATTTTTCATTGCCGATAACTGATGCCGTTGTTTTGCATCACTCAAAACACAGTTGAAAGACAGTGTGAACATGGAATTCTATGCAAACCTGGGTCACTAAGATAGTCAAAAACCACAGATTTGTTTGTAGGCAGCCATGCGCTTACCACGCAAAACCTGGGAGCGAATGTTACGTCATAGACCAGTTTATTGAGACGATTGTGGAGTGGTCTCAATATTGCACACTACTTGATGCAGTCAGAAGGCTGCGCGTCATAAGGAACAGTACCGAGAATTTGCATTGATTAATCAGAGACGAAGTAGCGACTTTGGTTTCCGAACACTCCTTGCAAAAAACTAGTGTAGTGGCTTTGAGCAAATATTGCTGATATAAAGCTTTGTCAATATTGCAAAATTCATCCGTCAATTGCTATTTAAGCAAAAGTGTAGTTTTATGCTGAAAAATGCTATCAAAAGCTGTCCTTCTGCGACAGACCTCTCTTTTCCAGGGTAGGTGTGCCACTGACACCATCCACACACAAATTCTACCAGTAACAGATATGTTGGCACACTGCACGCAAAAATTTCGAAGTATTCACTTTCTTAGCTTTTTAAGTGCAACTATTACCAAGCAGCAAGAGGCAGCTTCGATTTCACCAATCTTACGCTATCAAGGATATACAAAACCTTCCCTACTTCCAATTCATCCAACAAAAATTTTAATGAAAGGAATATGTCAGTAATGCAAACTTTAGACTAATTATCAATTCAAACCCATATGTTTGAAAGGAAACTATGTTGCAGCTATGTATGACAAAACATGGTACAAGACGTTGGCCAGGAACAAGTAGATGCTTCAATACAATGTATGCATCCTGATGGATTTCTTTATTGTTTTGGCCATAAAAACATGATTTCTGCTGGATATCAACAGAGCACCTTATTTGCACTATTGAAAGCACCATGGCTACTACAATATCTCCTCAATATCAACAACAAAGATAATTAAGAGATTTGAGGAAAGTAGCTCTATTAATACTGCTATGTGTATGGACAAAAAATTAATATCGGCTACTGCTCTTACTTTGTACATTACAGGAGGTTGCTGTTGGGCAGAATTTCATGCTGTTTAATCATTTGTACCATGCATGTTGAGCATGAAGTCAACCACGAAAAATGTCGGATCATAAAGAGATGATAAATATTTTGAAGTCAGTAAATTGGACAGCTTTGTTGATTTTTGAAATCATTTGACAAAATGAAAGTAATGCCATCCGAAGTGTGTATCAGACAATACCATATGGGTAAACTTGAAGCAAAAAAACTATATACATGTAATGTGTATCTGAAGTGTGTATCAAATCAGATAAGACCTCTGGATCTTGCAACTCTGGGGTTTAAATGAAGGAAAATCAACGAATCTAGAAAAGGATTATATAATCATTAGTTACAATTGAGAAAAAAGAACAAGTTACTGCCAAGTATATTATAAATCAGATTACACTTCAGATTTCACAGCGGAAATGGTTATTTTCCTGACCATGAAGAAAATGAATGTGTTATTTGTTGTTTAAATTAAAAAATTATCTATAATGAGAATTTACCATTTTTTCACATTTTTGACATGTTTTCAACCTTTTTCGAGGATATGTACAGTTTTTATGAAATACATTTTCTAGTTCAATAAATTTGCTCATTTATTCAACTTCTTCATTTTTGTTGAGACAATGAATTGGATAAAACAAGTACAAAAACCAGGGATATCTAGAACTCGACAAAAACATTCGAAATTGCCCTCATTTTTATAAACTATACCAAATACAATGAAACAGCTTCTCCAGCAAACATTACCATATTGTATTGTTTTGTAACTGCATGACAATTTCATGGCCAAACAAGAGAACATTCAGAACATGTAAAACAGTTGAATGGCCATTTTCTTAGCAATGGCACGGCGAAAGATCTTGCTATCGCCTGTTTTAACTGTACCTTTTGCATTATTCTATAATGCATTGATCTTTCCACCATTGGTAAAAGAAAAAGGTAACCCAACACTTCATAAATATAGAAGCAGTACACAACAGAAAAAAACAAATACAGTAAACCTCGATTAATCCGGATTCGATTTGACCAGCGATTTTAACCGGTTTAGGCGAAGATCCGGATTAACCGAAGATTGTTGTTTCTATAGCCTGATGTCATTTCGGTACTGAGATATCGGTGAGAATCATTTAAAATTGAACACATTTACATCACAACAGCAGATTTTCACAGCAGCAAATGAATTTATTGGATGTATTTACAATGGTACATCAGATTAGTAATCGCTATATCCAGGCAGTTATGAACAATCTGAAGTTAATAAGTTTAGATCACTTCGCTGCGAAAAAATCTGGGGTTTTGGACTGACGCATATACTTTTTACTCTGTTTGGAAGGTAATGCCCTCCAAACATCTTACTGAGTACAACACGCTCAGGGTAACGCTCGGCATTCCTTCAGCGATATGTTCAACGTGATAAGCTATGCTTGTGTGACGCAATAATCGTCTCTACGAATAGTCAAATGTTGCGTGCAGTCGCGGCCGCTGTTGTAATAATCCTAAATGTTCGTTGTTGATCATGAGCACACATGTGTTGCATATGAAAGCTGCCGAATCTTTCCTAGAGACCAGTCAGTGCACTAACTTCACTGAAAAATCTGGATCAGGAGATTATTGGCAAAGACCCGGATTAAAAAATCCGGATAAACCGAAGATATTTATAAAGAAAAACGGAAGAAATCATTCGTACCACCAGTTTTATTCGGTTTTGGCAAAGATCCAGATTAACCGAGGTTTACTGTATCAAACACAAAAGACACAGGAACACAAAAACAAATGCAGACAATCAAAAACACAAGACATACAAAAAATTAACTAACAGACAGATACAGGTAACAACAATATTATGATCAGGATGATTCCATCTGCAAGTTATCCAGTTGAACAATGTGGAAATGCCTTTCCTGTCCTACTAACAAGTATGATTTTACACTTAACCCCGATAATTGCATTTTTCCAAGATTCACATTTATTTTCAGAAGAATAAGACAATAACAAGACAATTGTTCTTATCAATATTGCCAATATATAATTAGCCTAAATCTCCTCAGAAGATGCCGATAAAAACATTTTGCAGAAACCACTTGTGAAAGATTGAAATTAAACAATTTTAGGTCAGAATCTTATTGAGGCAAGAAATAGTTTTCATATTACTTAATCTTTTTTCATTTGTGTTTTTGATCCAGGTTAAAAACGTACTGACAGAAAATGGTTGGTAGTTCTCCCTNATGGTACTGAAACATAATCTTACTAACTTCTAGTTCATATTTCGTTTTACTGACATTTTTTATAGGTGGGTTAGAGCTGCAGCTTGATAGTCATCTACATTAAATGATTTTTTTTTATCTTTTGATGTATTTGCTTCAGTGGTTTCAACGCAATTTCCCTTATACCACCAACTAATAATTTTATAATTAAGATATGAATTATACAAATGAATGGTAGATACTGGAAAGAATTGTTGTGGTCGCAAAACTCTTTATTATTCAAATGATCGCTGGTGATTGCACCAATTTTTTGCTAAGACGTTGAAAATGTGGTACCGAAGCTTGTTTCTTTTTAACTATAATGCCAAGGTATTTTATATGAGTCCACCTGGTTTAGGTAGTAGGTCTTGCACTGAAGACAGGCTGATTTACACCTTTCTTGTTATGGGGTTGAAAGATCATGTATTTGCTTTGAGTGATTCACACAGTCATTTTTCAGTAAGTGCTACAACCTATAGGCTAGGCCAGTGTGGTCCACCTACAGGCCCGCTGGCCACGTGACCCGCGAAAGCACTCAGGAAAAATTTACAAATCTGAAATTTGTTGAAAAAAGTGTGAGATCAATTTTCTCTATTGTAACCAGAAAAAATCCTTCAGGTTGAGAAATCTCTGGGTGATGCCTTGGACAATCTTATAACACAACCCAGAAAGAATGATTCAATCAAAGAGGTAGAGAAGCCTCTCAGTGACACTTTGGCCAATCTTATCCAATGCTACACAAAAAATCACCTCAGACCCAACCCAGGCAAGACACAACTTTGTGCTTTCCACCTCGGAAACACAAACCGGGAAGCAAATCACCAGTTACATGCAACTTGGTACAGGATAAATCTTCAACATGTAAGGAATCTGATTTACTGATGTAATGCCTGGACTGCTCTCTCACCTAGTAAAGCAAAGGCGGAGTGTAGGAACAGCAAACTCAAAAAGCTCACAAATACCAGACGGGGTGCCAATGCAAAAACAATTCGTACCACGGCCCTGGTTTTAAGTTTCTCTGCCACAGAATATGCCTCTTCTGTTTGGTGTCGATCAACTCACGCCTCAAAGTTAGACCCAGCCCCCAATAGCGCATGCTGTGGCATCACTGGCTGCTTAAAACCCACTATTCTAGCTAGAGAATCTCCACACACTGTCACCACAAAACCAAGGCCAACAAGCAAGCAGTGAAAAACCTTCTGAAAATCGCAAAGACACTCGACCCATGCAAAACAACTGCAAACAATTTCACATCGCAGAATGCACTGTGGTCCACTTGCATAATCTGTCCATAAAACCTGCTGACGTGCAGCCCAACTTTTTTTGGCAACCATCATGACCTGCAGTATACTTGGCCACCCACGTACCATTCATCCTGTGAGGGGTATCTGGTCAAAAGGAGAGCCGCATTGACTTTCTTAATTAGATGACAATTTGGGTTCGCAGGCATGTATCTTTTTGTAAATAAATGTATGGTATTTGGATAAGGATGCTTGGGTTGATATGAAGACAACAAATACAAGGATGTTAAAAAGGAATTTTTCATACGTAGGTAAGTATCAGGAAAATGGGTGGGTATACAAGTGTCTTGGTAGTGTTACTTGTTCTCGCATTATTATTGTGTTGCAAGCAATCTCTGTGATATTGTAGAACAATGTGTGTTGAAGAAGGTTTGCTGAAATATATACTTTGTGATATGTTGTGAAATAGGGGTTAGATTGGTCTTTTAGCAAACAGTGATAGTGTTGCGCTACATACGAGTTGAATGTTTTTATTAAGTGCATGAAATGTTTAGAAGAGGTTGGTTTTTGTGTTTGTTACGCGTCTTCCATAGTGTGCTAACATTGCATTGAGGTGGGTATAATTTCTTGATCTATGGGGGTGTTTGTCTAATATCTGAAAAATACATGATTTTAGTCCAAGAAACAATCTGTTGTATTATTACTACAACTATAACAGATATGATTTACAAACTTAAGTGGTTGTATGGTTGAACATTGGTGAAATAGGTGCACGTTCGTTTCATATCTTTTGCGACAAACCGGGCATAAGGTATTGGAGTCAAGTCAGAAAGCACTGAATTTGGAAGCTATACGTAAAATGTTATGCACCGATTTATAGTTGAAGTTTCTAAGATAATGTGGAATGATATCATGAAGTATCCAGTTCCATTAGGTTGGGGGTATTCCAAGTGAAGGGGTTCCAGTGGGTAACACATGCTCTTGTTAAATTATTAAATCATATTAGGGTTTGATTAAGTTTTTGTGCAATTCTTGTGTGTGTAAGTCATATTTTTGTAGTAGGGTCATCATGACCTTGTAGCGGTTTCCAAAGATGGGGACTGAAACAGACAGCCTCGTGCATATGCAAGGAAGCAAATCAAACAATACACCACATTATTTATCATTGCAAAGCCCTGCGGCCACCAATCTCCCTAGACGACTAGGTGTCTCCCGGCCCAGAGGGTGTTTGTTGGTTGGACCGACTTGCAGGGATCGCTTGAGGGTCGCTGCTCATATGAAAGAAGATGACCTTGTAGTAATTTGACAGGGTTGTTGCATGTGGCAGATTATTTAATGTTGGTAATTTGAACAAGGAAGACAAATTAAGTCATATGTTGTATTCCAAAAGGGTTCAGCATTGAGGCATGGGTATGTTAAGATTGCGGCATTTTAGGTAAGTTATAATGGGTTTTATGTAAAATAGGTCAGCATAAAAAGTGTAGCAGCAACTGATAAACCACCCTGTTGTAATGGTTTGGCAAGTGCATCAGTGGGTAAGGCCAATGAATAGATTCTAAAATTAAGAGACTTATGGTCTCATTGATCGTATTTCTATAGTTGTCAGATATGGGGCAAGTATTAGCCAGCTGAGTTATACATGGCATAGCTGTGTTTTACTAATTATTGATTTTGTTTTGAAAGTGTGGTATTGTTGCAACCTCTCCAGTGGTGTTGCATTGATTGTGTGATTCACCACGAACGAGATGTGCATGAAGAATAACACCATTATATATGTAGCACGAGCAAGCAATAGTAAGAGAGATTGCAAACATGATCTCTGTTGTTGCTTGCTGCCATGGTGCGAAGCTTTGCGCACATACCGCTCGGGATTTCCGATCGCAACAGTATGTATTTTGAAGCTGTCATGATTTTGTTTGTAGATTTTGTAATCTTGTTTTCCATTAGTTGGTTATAGAAGTGGGTTGCCCTATGAGAATATTAAGGGGGGCAATATAGGTGTTGGGCTATATTTTAATAGGAATGTCACTTAAATTGGGTGAGGAGACACAATAAAGGCCGTGTGACTTTTTGGGGTTCAATGATAGTCCAGGGATTTGGTCGAATTTATATAAGATATCAAAGCATTTGGTAAGGGATGATTGGCTTGTTACTGACAGGGTGAGGTCATCAGCATATGCAATTATAGATTGTGTGTTTTAGGGGAGTAGGCTGAGGGGTGATTTCTCTTAATGTTGATGTATTCAAGTAAGGGGTTAATTGCTAATGTGAAGAGAGTTAGACTGAGGGAGTCTCCTTGATGGACACCTCGATTAATGAAAGAAGGTTCAGTTTAGACACCGCTTACTAATATGGTGAAGGTCACATTTTTAATTGATGCTGTGCAATTTATAAAAGTATGAGGAAAATGGCATGAGGAAAATTAAGTTTGTGAAGTAACTTAATGAGCCAGTTACAAGAAATTGAGTTGAATGCCTTTTTGAAATCTAAAGAAACAAAGAAAGAATTTGTTTTTTTACATTTTGCATAATGATACAAGTCTTTCAAGACCACGGAACAGTGTGAGGTTGACGATGTTGGTTTTACATATTGGTGTGGGTAAAGTAAGAATAAAAGGTGAGGTTTAAGACGCAAGTTGAATAACTTTTAGAGAATTTCAAAATCAGTGTGAAGTAGTGCAATAGGTCTGTAATTGCTTATAATAGATGGATCTCCTTTTTTGTAAATTAGGGCAATGACACTTTTTGTAAAGGCATGAGTTGTATTGCCTGTGGTGTAGGCATAATTTAGGGCATTAGTTAATGGGGTGCGAATGGCTTTCCAAAATTCAACATAGAACTCAATACTCAGGCCATCCAAGCCAGGTGTTTTCCCGTGTTTTAAAGATTTGATAGAGGTTAGAAGTTCTTTTTTATTTATTTCTTCACCTAATTCTGTAGTATTTTCAGAGGTTAAGGTATTAATTTGTGTATTCAAAAAGGGTTTCATATTTTCTTCAGGTGTGATGAACTGTCCATATAAATTTTGGTAATACTGTTCAGTTATGCGAAGGGTGTTTTCTTTATCATTATACGGTAGGCTATATTCATCATGTAATTCATAGATGTAATTGTTATTCATTTTTGGAAATCTAAAGAAACAAAGAATTTATAAGTCTCTCAAGACCGTTGAACAATGTGAGGTTGATGATGTTGGTTTTACATATTGATGATGTGGGTGAAAGTCTAATCGTTGGGTGTGAGCATTCGAAAAGCATTATTTAGTTGAAAAGCACTTATTAGCTGAGATAAGGTTGAGAAACTATGGCATTTAGGTTGGGGAAGATAATCTATTTATGGGTTTTCAACAAAGTTGAAGTCGCCAACTAAGATACTGGGGAGTTTAGGGGATAGGTAGGGGTAAAGATTATTAAAGAAGGTGTGCAATTTGTTATAGGGAATTGGGGAAGATGGAGCATATATATTAATGACACGAATCATAAAATTAACACACGAAACATCAGCTGCAAGGGCGCGTCCCTCAGTGGCAGACAATATTAGATAAAATAATATTTGGCAACATAACATGAATGGCTACACCACCAACTGAAGTGGTGAGTGGTGGTGAATGAAAGATGCATTGCCCACAATGGTATTCAGAGATAAATTTTTCTTTAAGGTTAGGAGAGCTATGTGTGCCATACGAAAGTATAAGGGCAGTTTGAGAGGACAACAGGTCAATAAAAATTAAATTGTGTTTTAAGGTGTTTTTGATGCCACTTACACTGAACATATGCACTAAGTATTTTGGGGGTACTATTTTACAGGAATAATATTGGTAGGGATGTGGCAAGATCAATCTGTCTCTCCCTCATGACAGTTTCCACATTCACAAGTAAAAGATTCTACTGGGGATATGATGATGATGATACAGTCACATTAACAGTTTGAAATAACTTAACAACTCAGCTTGAAGCGCTGTTTATTGTTGAGCATATCGTCTCTTTTGTACCAGTTCGTACAGACGCATTTGATGCAATTGTGTCCGCATACAGGCATATTGGGTATCTCCTCTAAGAGTTTCTTTGCAGCAGGGGGTAAGTTTTTTTATTTTGTTTTTCTTTTTCCTTCAGAGTCCAGATGAAGTTGAAAAAATTTCATCCGATTGATGATCATTATTTATTATGGCAGGAAAATTTTGGTCATAAGTAGAGATGTGAGAAATATTGGGCAGATGATCAGAGATAGTTTCAGTATTTTTGCTGTTCTTTTTCCTGAAGAAAGTTCACTATTTTTAGAGTTTGTATCAGAATGGTTGCTGGCTGGTTCTACATTTCCAGAATGTGGTTCATCAGGGTGACGTTGCAATTGCTGCATGAATCCTTGTTGCCATTCTCGTTCAATCCTGGTTTTGCAACTTGGGTAGTGTTGAGGTGTCCTTCTCTCTACACACTGTGCAGTAAGGAACCTTCATGAAAGGTCATAACTTGTGTGTTTCCAAGAATCGAAAACCTGGGAAGTTTTGTTTTTTGCAATTCTCATTTATTCACAATGAAAACTCTTTTGCAAATAAACCCCTTCAGAGTCTCCTAGGGTGTAAGATCGGATGACTGTCACATATTTCTGCACTACTTTTGGTCATAAGTAGAGATGTGAGAACTGGGTAAATCAAAAACAAACAAGACCCCCAACATTATTGTTAGGTTTGTCTCTAGAAGAACCAGAAACAATATTTATAAAGAAAGAAGGAAATT
>JGI24158J21664_10006178_pt1 | contig 15753 bp, 13 predicted proteins | sample Ectturendosymbi3_FD_21664 | JGI IMG/M metagenome (IMG submission 21664)
AGCGGTTCAAGTTATGATCGGAAGGCATACAATAAAACTGGGCAAACCAACTGTGATTTTTCAGTTTCAAAGAATTTGTGCACGCTCAGGGCCGGCCTTAACCCAATGCAACCGATGCAGCCACATTGGGCCCCGCGCCTCTGGGGCTCCGCGCCATGGTGTTGAAAAAAAAGGTAAACGACCCCCACGGGGCTCGCGACCCTAGAAAAAAGGTAAACGAGCCCCACGGGGCGCGCGATCCCCAGGTTGAAAACCACTGACATACAACTTGATACAGGGACCGAGTTTGCCACAAAACTTTGGGTTGGACAAACCTCATTGTTCGCGTTTCGATGACGTCATCGTGTTAACTCAACCGTAGTACGGTCTTTTTGTAAAATTGGCAAAATGGGTGGCGCATTATGGAATTGATATATTTTAGTGACCATGCCCTCTGGCTACGACCGTGGTGTTGGTAAAGCAACTAGTAGTGTATACAAATATACGATGGTGCTATATCTGGATATCTAACACTTAGCACTGCATTTGATATGAAAAGACGTTAATTCTGAGAGTTGGACTCAAATAGACACAATTATTCTAAAAAATTGTGATAATCAATTAAAATTTGTTCATTTACGATAAATAAAATGCACTGCTAAAAATACTCACCACATAGACCAAATAAAGAACAAACCACAAGATATTTGTTAAATGCTAGCAGTCATGGGTGGCGGAACCTTTTTCAAAGTGGGAGGGCACAAGTGCACGTTAAAAAACTACGGAAATTTTGTGTGGTTTGAATTGGCAACTGTGACGTCAAAAGCATTGAAATATGACGTCATTGCCTACACACCATATGAAGGTCCAAATTACACTATTTTAGACAACATTACACCACTATGAAAACGTATCGGTGAACCACCTGAAATTCAAATAGGCTGTTACAGGGGCGACCCAGGTCAACAGCGTCACTCGGGCTCATCGTACGATTTATTCTGACTGAATAAAACCGTTCGACGCTTGCGTCACTGACATTTGCATTTGCTTTCATTCTGGCTGGCATTATTGCTCCTCCGTGACGTTAGTAATTTATCGTTTATCGTTCGATAAGCAATTTATCGTTCGTTTGAAATTATTCATGTCATAAACACATTTAAAATCACAACTTTTCCACACCTTGAACACAGAAGTAAGCTGAGTAACATGACTGGATACTCATTCTGCAACTGCACTAGATACCGGAATGCAAAGAAAAGACAAAACATATACAACAAGTTGTCTGCTGTAATGATGCCAATTATGTTACCAATGTGGAAATAAATATAGCTGTTTAGTTTTGCCAATGTAAAAACAAGACCACAATTGAATTTGATCTGTCAAATATTTTATTTTGCATATAAGATTCAGCAAAATTTGGCTATTTAGACTGGTATTAAAACGCTTGAGATTACACCAATTTTTTAATGGTGTGGCACAAATTTTTTCCAACACACAAGCAGGGTGTTGAAAGGGACAGGATTTTGAAAATTTCAGCACAAAAAGCTGTTTTTTTAGTTTCGAGTGGTAAAAAACAAATTTCACCACTTTTCTCCTCCCTTCAGAAAAACTTTTGGAAAAATCCACTAGTGCCACCCCTGGAAAAAATCCTTCCGACGCCCATGCACATAAGCATGTAAAATGACACAAATTTTGTACAAAATTGCGTTGTATTACACCATCTGGCCACACTCTTCAACAACACCAATGCGATAAGCAAGCCATAGCAGGGTGACAGACTGTGCACGGTGCATTCTTCCAAACATTACGAAATTCTGCTAAATCACAAATAATATGTTACAGATAATATTGACAATGTACTGCCAACATTTTGCAACCTTTTTTTCATTAAGCCATTTACTTTAACAATGGAACCAATACTATTTGTGTTTCTTAAACCTATTTACGCAAAATTAGAAATTCAAAAATGAGGGGGCCTAGGCCCATGCGCCCCTCCCCCGGTTCCGCCACCTATACTAGCAGTGCAACCAGGCGCGTAGCCTTATTGAGGCCACCATTTGCTCATCAACCATTCTTTCCAAAGCGCTAGTAAACCTCTCAATGCCCAGTATTGCACTTGAGCAAGAAGTCATCGCGGCCGTCATTACGATTGCGCTTCTTATACTGTATTTATACGCTTCTGATGTACACCAACAGAGCACGCTCAGCCGAAGCCGAGAAGCGACTTTGCTCTGAGGCACTGACTTCCGAAGTAGGTCTTCTACAAAACGTTCGCGCATATAAGAACTGGATCCCGTTGTCATGTAATTTTTAGGCGATTAATTCACGTATGTAGTTGATAACCGTAAACCAGGGGTCTCAATCACGCAGACCGCATGTGGCCCGCGAGGGCGTTTTGTGTGCTCCGCCAGGCTTTTCGGGAAATTTGAAATATTACGTTGCCAAGTAAATACCTTGAAAAAAGATGCCGCGAAATAATTGAACCAAAGCTAAATGATACTCAGTGTGGTTTTCGTCCCAGCCGTAGCACTACAAACCAAATTTCACTCTCCAGCAAATTTTTGAGAAATCTTGGGAGTATGCCAAAAACGTCTACACATGTTTTGTCGACCTCGAGAAAGCATGGGATCGGGTTCCTCGTGAAAAGCTTTGGGGAGTGTTGCGATAATAAGGTGTCGACGGCCGCCTGATACTGGCCGTTAAGTCACAGTATTCCTGCTCAGAAGTTTGTGTCTGTGTCGGAGTTAAATCACGACCATTCACCGTTGGTGTTGGACTCCAACAAGAGTGTGCTGTCACCACTCCTCTTCATAGTCTACATCAGTGGTTCTCAACCTTTTCGCTGAAGGGCGCCAAATTCAGACTTACGACTTTGTTAGAGAGCCGCACCAAAGAAATTTTAGCGCAAATCAATTGACACGTTTTTTTTATAACAGAACTAAGTATGTTACACAATATATTAGAGATTTTATTGAAAGACTGCTGGAAGCCGCACCAAGGGTGCTTGGGAGCCTAATGCGGCTCTCAGAACAGTGGTTGAGAACCACTGGTCTACATGAATTGGATAGACAGTCACAGCCGAGTCGAAGAGGGTGTCAAAATTGTGAGCTGCAGGAACAACCGTTTTCTTTTTGCAGACCATTTGGTACTGTTAGCATCTTCTCAACAGGGTGTTCAGCATGCACTCGATCAGTTTTCTGCTGCGTGCGACTAAGCTGGAATAAAAATCAGCACTAAAAACACCGAGGTATTATGTTTCTCTACACACCAAAGGCAGTGTATGCTGCAAGCGAGCGGCAGTATACACTGCAGCAGGTGGAGAAATTCAAGTACCTAGGGGTGGTATATACGAGTGACGGAAGGTGGAGCGTAGAGGTTGATGCATGGATTGCTAAAGCTAACGCATTTCTGCGTGAGCTTTATTGCTGTGGTCACAAAACGGGAAACATTCAAACACCGCAAAGCTTTCAGTTTTTAAATTGGTCTTTGTTCCGATCCTAATCTATGGTCCTGAATCTTGGGTAATGACCGAAAGAATGTTATCTAAGGGACAAGCTGCAGAGGCTGGATTTTTGCGAAAAGCCCACGGTGTGACACTTTGCGACAAAGTGTGCAGCTGTGAAATGTGCAGAACCCTTAATGTCAAACTACTTCTCCTCCGAAGTGAGAGATCACAGATATGTTGCTTCGATCCAGAATGCCCCACAAAAGACTGACGAGCCAATTCCAGCTGGCTAAACCCACGGGAAAGCGGCCCAGAGATCATCCAAGGCCTAGGTGGAGTGAATACATCTATGACCTTGCTTGCATTCGTCTTGGTGTGGATCCAGAACAACTATCTGAAATTGCTGTTGACCGTGATGTATTCCAAATCCTCCAAGGGCTGCTTCTCCCGCGACCCTCCCTAGAGGAAAAGCGGGGATGAAAATGAATGAAATGAATAACATTTGCATTTTTTAGTTTATTCACCGGTGTTTAAAAGTGCTCAGCTAGCGAGTGAACAAGTTCTTTATACGGCTAGAAATAATTAATGCGAACGTAGAAACGGCTATAAATTATTGGCCTGTAATTTATGATACCTTTCGCAGGAAATAAAATGTACTGTAAGAGTTGTTTCTACTAAGTTCAGGTACCGCCGTTGTTGCGTCAGCGTCATAATGCGGCCCTCGGATTACCTCATAAGTCTTCACGTGGCCCACGGAGCAAGTTGAGTTTGAGACCTCTGCCATAAACAAGTCTTTCAACGCGTTTGAAAAATGTTTGGATTTTTGATAATCCGTAAGATCTTTTGACTATGTTCAACCTATTCCGTAAAACCTTTGTAGTTACTTTAAACTTAGTTCGTTTAAATGTTTGATGAGACTTTGCTAAATTTAACTGACTTCATTGAAATATAAGATGGAATTAAACTGTAAACACAATCGTAACCCCAGCATTACAAAATTTATTGACCACCCTCTGCTGCATGTAAAGACAGCTTAGTACTGCACGTAATTAATTTGTACAAATCACGGGCTTCTTGAAAATACAGTAACGTATCTTCGGAATTTGAAGCCCTAATGGGAAAAAATTCAAAGTTAGTTTCATTTTAGTCAAACGCGCTTTGTCAACTAGAGAGATTGCAAGCTCAGGATGGATATTAGGGAAGGATAACGAGGCAGTCGCCTCGGACCCCTTATGTTCAGAGATGCCATGCCCATCATTGAGAGCTTTGCACCATTGTTTGGTTAAAAAAGTTATGTACCGCTCTAGAGCCACATTTAAGGAAGCTCTGAAGAAAGTCATATGTTTTTCAAAATAAATAAAAAAATTTGGGAAAATGAGTCATAGGAGGCAACTTTCAATTGTGTAGCTGCAAAACTTTACAAACTTTTGTTCCTTTTGTATGCATCTTATGCTCTCGAATTTAGTTCGTAAATTGAAATGTGAAACAAATTTATCTCTACATCCACGTAATGCCACATCTACCTTTCGCTCTGGCGAGGGTTTGGGCCCCTTTCTGCGAGCTTGCCCCTAAATTTTAATATATTCCCCTGTGCAAGTTATCTCAGTATCTGTAAGTTATGGCAGTGTCAATTCCCTCAGCACTTGCAAAATAAAAAGCATCTTGCTACTTACGTTAGATTTTGCTGCTGACTCTGCTCGTAGCAGTTAAATGATTTCAAATAATTTACTGTAGGATAGGGAGCAATTAACATCAGATGAAAGTTGAAATACTGAGCTTATCAACAGCAGATCGGAGTCTAATATCTTGAAAAGACTGATTTTTTACTCTATGGCAGGCCTGCACAACTCAGAAAGCTCGAAGAGCCAAATTATCAACATAAATCTGCAACGGGACGCAAAAGTCAATTTCATTTCAATGTGGACATTCCATTGTAGTATGGAAGAAATTATAAAACGACAATTACCTATTCAAGGTCGAGCTTTTACAGATTTTTGTACAATTGAGAAAGCTCTTGCGGGCCACAAAAAAAGTTTTCGCGGGCCGCCTGCGGCCAGCGGGCCATATGTTGTGCAAGCCTGCTCTACGGAAAGGTAAAGGGAAATCACAGATGAAAACGTTAAGGCTCCATATGATTGTGATTGAACTGTCACAATACATGTCACCACAAATAAATATCTAAAAGGAATGCTATTGTTACTAAACAGTGACTATGGCGCAATGAAGAAGACTTTGAAACTGAATCGCTTCTTAACCAAAGTTTGAACTTCAAGATATATAAAATTTATCGCATCGCCATATTCACGCATGTAGTTTTAAAACTGTGCAAAAACAAAAATCTACGATATACTTGAAGGCTACGCTGACACTGGGAACCATGGGCGTCCGCAGAAAGTTTTTCAGGGGGGAGGCAAAACCGACATTTTGCTTATATTTTTCAGGTTGCTAATGCTGACGACCAGGCGGGGGGAAACTAATAGCTTCCCCCGAAATTTTCAAAAACTTGTTCACCTGTTAGGTACAATTCCAAGTTACGACCATTTTGCCCCCCTCCCGAAAATAGTCCAACAAGGAGATAACAGCTGGTTGCGATTCTATGACGTTAGCAAAACGCTTTACACTTTCTACAAAACACATAGGTGTAAAAGCAGGTATTTTTTCGGTGTGCAAAGGATGTCTTGTCCGAATATCCCAAATTTGCCCGAGAAACCTTCATGCGCCAAACTTTCTCTCTGCAAACTTTCTGCAGCTGTTGCTACGTTATGTTTTCATTTGCCATGTTGCCACAGGAAAATGCAAAATATGGTTCTTATTAATCCAATTGAAAAAAGTACGCTAGGCTATGCAAGAACATTGTCAGAAGCCAGCTGGTTCAGTATTCGTGAGGATCTGCCTCATAGTTTTGAGATTTTCCATTCACATTCCAGCTGTTGCTGTCACCAAGGAACCACAGACCTAGTCGAATTAAGCCTAAAGCTGCTTCCTTCTCTGAACACATATATGTGATATTCAGTGTCGTAAGTAGAGTTTTGAGCCAGGGAGGAAACTTAGCTGAAGGGGCCCACTGTCCTGCCACCGTAGGCGGACCAATAGCTCACACTCAGAAAAAAGTTGAAATGATAGTGAATCCGGATGTGGATTTCAATTTCTAGCTAAAAACCGAAAAACGCAAAGACGACAACTTATTGAAGACCACAAAATACTAAATATCAAAATATAAGCTAAATGGGGGCCCAGATTTTACAATTAGCTTGCCAGGGGGCGGCTCGTCGCCCTGCCCACCCATCCGTGAATCCATTGGTGACATATGTGACATGTATCATATTATTTATATTGTGACTATGCCGTGATTCTCACAACATTGTCTGTTCAACTGTACATATATGCAACAAACACTGTAGTTAGAATAAAAAACTAAAGCTTTTTTGTACTTGCACGGCATGGATCTACTAATATGACGTAGATGCCCTACATCATACTCGATTACCTCTGTGTACAACTAATAAAGCACATAAATGAAATGCTTTCGTTTGCCGAAACTTTCAAATGAGTCACTTAACTACACATCAACTCTCACAAACCAAAACACGAAGTTACTAGAAACGGTTTGTTGCTTTTATATTGATTTAATGTGTTTCCTATGATGCAATAAATTTCTATTTATACACTCAATAACAAGGAAGTATAATTTAATTAATAATATTCTACAATTGTGAAGCTTCTTTCCCCATTTTTTTGAGATTTTGCATAAATTTTTACACATCAAAATTTTTGGGGATATGCTTGCATCCCCCGCAACCCGAGCTCCGACACCACTGTTTCTACACCATAAAGAAAATACCAAAGTTACGGCAACAGTCACAAAAGTTTCGCTTCGTTGGCGTATATGCTTCTTTTTTTTCATGCTTCTTTTCACACAGTATACAGTAAAACTACGTGCCTTACCGCTGTCAGCAGTCGCTGTCTTGCTGCATTACCTACCAAATATGTCTGCTTTCAACAGTCACATGCGGCAAAATGCAGTGGCGTAACCAGAGGTTTGAGCCACGGGGGGCAAACTTAGCTGAAGGGGGTCCATTGGCCACCGTTTGGGTATGCAATAATTAGTTCCCAAAAACTCACATACGTTATTGCCCAGAAACAGAAAATATTTGTCGGGTGATGATGACCTTGAATTGGGTAAATAACTTTAAAGTAGAATTTCACGCTTTCATGTAATATCCTATCTAAAATTGATACCATCTATGACTTGTGACTGGGTAAGGTGGGCGTATGAATTGTTGTAAGATCCACTACAACCAGAGGCGCAACGAGGCTACGTGGCGCCCGGGACCAAGAAGCAAGTTTGGCGCCCCATGTTCGAACCTGATGTCTTTCGGAAGCCAATTTGGTGTGTTGAAGAAAGTACGTGTGACATTGTTGGGACTTTTTCGCCCCCCGGGNAATTGTGCCCACTTTGACCCCTCGTTACGCTCCTGACCACATCTGGATGTTGGTAATTTAACTCCTGAATTATTCTACTTTTCCACTAAGCACCAAATGCTTGACTTAATGATGGGGCATGGGGGTAGATTCTGGGCACTGCCTGAGCAAACAACAAAACAAATGTAGTAAGTCCAAAACGGATTTTTTGAACAGTTTATTGATATCTCCGCATCAGCTATAAAACCTCATTGATTTAGCAAACTAAGAAAATAATGCCAAACAATTTTGTCCAAATATGGAGCTGCACACCATACAACTACAAATAGGTATGAACAGTGCTGTAGCAGCCCACCTCTGCCCTCGCAAAATGCTTACAGGGCCCCCCTGATGGTGATTTACAAAATAAAGATTTCTAAAGCGTTGCTGTATTAGCGTTATTATTCGTCATAATTTAGTCGTCGCTGCAGGGCTGCTCAATAGTGGACCGTGGTCATACAGCAAAACAAACGAAATCACTGTATAGTGGCACAGTAGCACAAATGAAAAATATTACATTACAAAAACCATGAAAGTATCATAAACAGTGTCACATTATAGTAGTAGCAAAACGACTTCGAGCGAGTTTTTTGTCATGCAAAAGCCTTTATGACATCTTTCAAATCTAGAGGGCGCACACATGGAAGTTTCAATTGATAACATGGCTAATGAGGAAAGTCTGCTATCTGTCATAACATGGCTAATGAGGAAAGTCTGCTATCTGTCATACCTGTTGAAGGTTTTGATCAGTTTCAGTTTGTTGAAATTCCTTTCAGGGCTGGCTATAAGGTAGTATTGGGGCAGTTTAGCATAATTCAAAGTGCAATAAATACGTTAGGTTAACTTCATCAAGACGTGTCTTGAGAATAGAGCTTACAAAAGGAATTGGAACTTAATCATTGTCATTTATGTAACAACGATTATTTAGAGATTTGTTTGGAAATGCAACGTTTAACCAAAGCTTGCAGGAAATCGGAACCAAGCCTATCGTTCAGTTATGAAAACACTGTTACCGAAGGAACAAACCTGAGGTTGATCAAAGCAGTGCGCCGCGACGAACGTTTTCTTTCATTAGCGCTTAAGTGTATTTTGCATGAAAAGCATGCGCTTCGTGGTTTTAACTGGCCGAAATACACGTGCATACATTTTCCTAGCGTCTAGACTTTGTTAATCTCCTGGTGCATGGAACATGTTTAGATTAATAACATTTTGTATCTCAAATAGGCTATAAATGTTGATAAATATAGACCAAAGGGGTCTACGTGGACGCAACATGGTTAACATTCACAATTCACAAACGGCACGACTCTGTTGAGACAAGCTTAGCAGTGATTGCTAAATAAACTCTTCTAATTACGCTATTAACTCCATCTTGCTTTCTGAACAGCAGGCTGCGCAAATGTGTAACTTTGGTCGTAAGTACCAAAGGTATCTTGCTTTTATGCAGTACAAAATACGAGAAGACTGCCTGAGGTAGCCATCATATATTTTTCACAACAATCACTTCACAAAATATGTTGATCAGGTGTAGGCTAAGTCTGACTTCAGGACGTATACAACTAGCCACATAAGCTAACCTCACGCTCAACACTCCAAGCAATGAATGGTGCGACTTTACGCTCAAGCCTCAAATACGTTAAGTACCTCACAAATGTACCAAAAATGATGAGGCGATGTTATTCTAGGTAACAGCGGCAGGTAGGCTACTGTTCTGTCTATACTGGTCAAAACAGAACACAGATTGATAAAAACTACACTGACTTATAGTGTTTCACATTTTAATTTGGGATTTGGAGCTTTGTTTGGGGGAAAAGCCCACAAAGTGTTCCACGGGGCTGAATTTTGGACTCCCTGTGTAGCCAGGCAGTACACTTGCGGATATTTGTCTGATACGAATAATCGCATATTACGGTTAAACACATAAAAAATCTTGGCAAATTGGTTATGCGATTAACTGGACTGGTCTGCACCAACAGCCGAAATCACCGGAAACACTCCGAGAAATTTTTGAAAAACGCTGAAAACAAAAACTTACTAAAAATCAAAAGAATACTATTACCGAAATGCAAGCTGACAGGGGACGGCATTTTTTTATATTTAGCCTGCCAGGGGAGGCGGCGCGCACCCCTGCCCAACGTCAAATATTTGGACAAGACTGCCGGATTAAGATTGGACTGGATTATACAATGAAAATATTGGACTGGATTAGGATTGCAAACATCTCCGATCTGTTCAACACTAACATGCACTCGACTCGAGTCACATTTAGAAAGATGATGATTCAAATAGACTCCAGTCACGATTTTCACCGAAACTCGACTCGAGTCACAATCAATGTCTCGAGACTCAAGTCAGAGTAATTTTGCAAAATCTCCAATCATCTGAGTAACAAACCCTAGCTTGTTTGAATACAAGGAAATAAGCTTTGTTGCTTCAGTGGTGCTCAATATTGGTGTCAATTTTCTGTTTTGACTGTGTCTCCTAGTCGTGCTACTCTACATTTTAATAATCAAGTGCTCCCAACTCACAGTGGAAGAGCTGAGACTTTGCTTTTCGCAGAGTGGCCAGCAGGGAACAGTACATTAAACACATTATCATGGTTTAATGTAGTATTTGCATAATGTGCTCATGGCAGCAGTAGCGTAGCCAAGAGTTTTGTTCGGAAAGGCCAGATATAACGCACCGCTAAAGACTTAGCAAGTTTGTTTCGGGGGCTATGGCTTTTTTGGCCTCACTCTGGCTGACTTACTGCTCGGCAGTCGGCCCATACTTATTGGGTCTTTTCCATATGAAGTAATTTATGTTTTTAAAATCCAAATCCAATCCAAAAAGATATTGCAAAATATAATGCAAATCCGAAAAACAAATCTTATCTAAATCCAAATTCCTCTTACGGTTATTAGACTAAGCCCATATGTAATTCAACTCAAAGATTCAAAAACATTGAAATAGCTTGGGTGCTAAATCAAGTTAACTTATGCTGTACCTTCATTTGGCTCACAGCATCATAACAATTGACACTGAAGGGACTTCAAAACAGTTACTGTTTGCAGCAAATGCAATGGGAAGCTCTGTTAAGCTTAACAATAGCGTGTAAGGTACCATAACAGAAGACTAACAGGTATACAACAAAAAAGACTAATTAGAACTGGGCTACACATATAAACAATGATGAACTGTGTTAAATGTTGTTAGTATAACGTAGATAAATTAAGAAAAGGGACTACATTAATGAGTAAGACTAATTCTCCTAGGCGTACGGAAGGCATTTTACTGGGGGCGCGGAAAATATTTGCCCTGAAAATAACAATTTGCTCTAAAAATAAACAATTTGCCCTGAGACTAACTTTTTCAGTTTAATCCGAATTGGGACTGAAACCTCTTGTAAATCTGTTCTATACAGATGAATTCATTTATGACGGCTTCATCTGTAACGTCAATTCGCCTATAACCTTACGTTTTATTCGGTCCCGATGGCATCTTTAACATGCATTTCAATTCGCTTATAACGTCAATTCGGCAATAACGTTCTTTATGCAATCCCCTAGAGGTGACGTTACAGGGAAATTCTGTAGTTACCTTGCTTGTTAACTCAGGGGGTGAAGTGCCTTGCGTGTTGTGTTCTTCCAGACAAGAAACTTTACTATAATTGCCTTTACTGATGCAAATATGTACGCTATTTCGATGGCGCAACGCAATGGTTAAAAACGACGGTTCCGGATACGAAGGGTCTGACTCCCTACACCTGCCTGTGTTATCGTTGCTGTGCGCTTGTGCAAGGCATTAAAGACGCGCACTCAAAAGGGCCAAGCAATCTGCACGCCCGTTTTCAACATTTCTGTAATAGACATTTGCATGCATGTTTCAGACCGCCGCTTTTCCCGCCGCAGTGATTCCTAGTGAATCAACTGAAAACACCATCATTGAGAGACAAACAATTTAATTATCATCTGAACAAGTTCAAATTGTCCGAATGGGGCCTGAAACCTCTACCAAACCTGTTTTATAGATACCTTGTTTGTTAATTGTTTGGACAAAGAACTGATAGCCTGTAAAACACTTTCGAAGTACTTTATACAAGTATTGGCATTTGTACCACTGGTCCATATTACACAAACCGCCACCAGGGTTGGTCCAAATTACGCACTGCATTCGCAAAACTAGCTTAAAATTTTCCTACCTCAGCCACTCAGCTAAAATTTGATGTTAAGATCAATGCTGCAACAGACAACTGACGAGTTCAAAAAAAGCACGAAAAACCCGGCGTTAAAACTCCTGTTAGTCAAAAAATATATCATATTGACACCCTGCATATCTACCCAGCTCAAACTCGAAAACGAACAAAGAAAGAGTTGCCAAATTCTTATATCAAGGTGTTGACCTACCTACATCCGATTGTTCGGTTGTTACAGAAAAAGAGGGCTTGGTCCAGATCAAAGTCATTATAACCAGTCATGACTTTGGGCTAGATTACACACTACACTAGCTCAAATAACACGGATCACCCCCAAGTGAATACACACTGAATACACTGTATTGAAAACTGTTTCGCCGTTCAGGACTTTTGAGGAACTTGCGCTTGCCTTGAAACACAGAGTGTGCCCTGAATTCACTGTTTTGAATATATATTTTTTATCATTCAGGATTTTTGAGCAACTTTGCGCTTGCTCTGAAAATCAGTGTTGCTTTGAAATTTTTCACTGTATCGAAATATTTTGTATCATTCAGGATTTTTTAGCAACTTGTGCTTGCCCTGAAAACAGAGTTCGCCCTAAAATTTTTCAAGTCGGTGAAGTGTGCCGCCCCCCCGCCTCGTACGCCTATGGTAATTCTTTAACTTTGTTGGCATGATGCATAACAAAGCAGACTTGTTTTGCTGGTCATAGACAAGGCTCAAAATTTAAACAAATGATTTGAGAAATTCCACTGAATCAAACTGTTGTTGCAAGCATCTGCATCGCCTTGAATCACTGAGGCAAGCACAAGGAAATATGGTAATTTGTGGCAGGCAAGCAACCAGCAGCAAAAGACATTATCCGACGAGACCACTCAACTCATACTAGGTTGCACTATCATTATGTAGGGATAAGTGAATTACAATAATTCACTTGTGGTGATTATCACAGTGACTTGTTACTTATAGGCACCATCTACCGGTGACAATTTCTTTGCATGTGGCACCATCTGCAGACCGCAATACTGCCCAATAAAATAATCTGCAGTACTAAAACTGAACCGAAAGTTGCGAAGAAGTTCAAAACAATATTATCAATTTCAATCCAAATCTGGTTAAGCAATAATTATAAAATCTCAATTCATCAAAATTCTAGAATGCAGCAAGTTTTAATCCAAATCCAAATCCAAGTCCATATTCATATCTGGTTATTTTTTGGGCATGCGAAAGACATGGAAATATATTTCTTGCAGCAAGGTTGGATTAGAGTTGTGGAAATGACTGAAAGTGAAAGAGAGAAGTAAAGTTGAAACTGCTTTCACAAAAAAATTAGATACAATGACCTGGAATTTTTTGAACAACACTGAGCACCAATTTTTAGATAGTGGTGTGCCATTTTATAGCTTGTTGGGCGCCATATCCTTTCAAAAAATAGACATAAGAAATATGTGAACATCTCATTTGACTCGACATTGACCCGACTCGAGCTTGCAAATCAATGGCTCGAAACGACTCGACAGTTCTTGTGACTCGACCAAGTAATGACTCGACTCGAAAAAATTTGGATGTCCCTGACTCGTAGGGCTTGTGATTCTGACTCGACATATATGACTCGGGCACATCGCTGGTTCAAGCTCATGGTTCCAGCACAAACTAGACCATAGTTGACAGATGGCGGAATCTTGCCAGCAGACCTAACAAGTGATAGTGGTGTGCATAAACGTTCGAAGTAACTATCTAACATAGTGTAATTTGCAGCTGATGCGCTTCAAAACAAACGGTTGTATCCAGAAGAAGATAAACCTCTTGGATTTTCTCCTAATCAAATTCCGTAACATTGGTGTATTCATTCTCTGAACGAAATGGTTATGTTATCAATGTCTGAGTGTGTATGCAACTGCGCAATGATTCCTCAGCACGTTACTTTTTCTCTGAAACATTCCTGACGCAGTGCAGCAATCATACCCAAACCTAACTATGTTCCCCTTACGTTGTCTGCTTCCATTCGTTTCCACCTACCTCTATAAGCAGGGGTGGATGTTAGAGGAGGCGAACGAGATACGGTTACTTTGGGCAACCCTTTTTTCGGAGATGCCGCGGGCACTCTTTCAGAGTTTCACACTTAGATTTTTCCTATTTTTCTTCGGTCATGGACAGAATTTTTTTGAAATGACCAAAAAAATTAAGTCAATTCGGTNATGATGTTCGAAAAGGTACGCTAGCTAATGCTGTTTCAGCGAGTTTTAATACTGCTACAAGNTTGAGTGGCGGAACCTTATGCAAAGTGGGGGGGCACAAGTNCACGTTAAAACTATAGACATTTTTTTGTGNTTTGAATTGACAACTGCAACGTCACATGCAATGAAGTATGACCAGGGCCGGCCTTAAGCCGATGCAGCTGCATTGGGCCCCGCGCCATGGTGTTTGCGCAGGTTGTTCATTTTTGCCAGATACTCTTTGTACTCCGAGTATTGTAAAAACAGCTTATGAATTTCATTGTTAGCAAACAACTATTTCGTTTGAACGAACGATGAATTTCCTCAAATTATCGACCTTTATCAAACGTGCTTAGCGTTATACCTGCGCTCCACCATGTCCCACTCTTTATGGATGGAACTTGCTTCCTACTAGTGCCAGTTAAGACTGCAATAGACCCACAGCTATTGCAAACAAGGTGTAGTGATTCAACTTGCAATGAACAGATCAAGACGAGCGTTTGTCTTATAAACTTTGATGGCAGTACTGCCAACGTGATGTTGTTCAGTTTTCAAAAGATCCTTCTGTTTTGAAAAGTGTTTGGTTGGTCGCGGATCATCCTCATTTCGACAAAGGCTTGCGCAGTTTTGCTTTATTGAAGTTTCGAACGTAATTTACATATTTTAATATTTTTTCAAAAACTCTATGACATTGAAAACAAATGACAAAAGATGAGAGGTTGAACCCGTGGAAGCCAAAAATCTCATGCAGACCAGCACAAAATTTTGTGCGGTGTTCGCACTTAAATTTGCCTCCTTTTGTTGGTTCATAAAATGGTTCCGCGTTATTTGTCGGTCGTCCAAGTACTTTTATCATTTACTGCCCCACCAAACTTTCACTGTGTTTCGCCTATTTGCGAGCGTAAGTAGGTAGAAAAGCCACTACTAGAAAAGCCCTGCGGCTCTATGCTTCTATTTTCATCAATCAACCATGCGCATTATTTATTGCGCTTGATAAGTGTTTCTACATCTCTAACGTGGTAGTTGTAAAATCTTTATACATTGCATTTGTAATTCACAAAAAAACAGTTACATTCCAAGTCAGTGCTTTAAGAATAATTACAAAATTGAGCTTTTGGATAACTTGTGCGGATTCATGGGTTGGTCTCTTGTAAAGTCTGCTTTTTCAGGTATTGCGCCATAAAGGGGATAGTTGATCGTGAGCCCAGACGTTGCCTGTACACAAGAACGTGTCTGCGGTTGTGGTTAGTAAAAGCGAGTAACGTATAATCAGTTCATGTTAGCAGTTTTCTCCACGTCAGTTGTTCTTTGAATGAAAGTGCCGTGCAACATAGGTGAATTGTATTGTAAGTTCAATTCGCTTGTCAGTTCGGTTTGATTAACGTAACTTTGCACTTGCGTTCGCCGCTCGGATCTCCATTGCAGAGCTTTCTTTACAACTTTCGGCTTAATTAATGCTCACCACAGCAGTATGCTAT
>JGI24158J21664_10006180_pt1 | contig 15753 bp, 13 predicted proteins | sample Ectturendosymbi3_FD_21664 | JGI IMG/M metagenome (IMG submission 21664)
ATAAGCATGTACCCCTTCAGCATTTCGACAGATGAACATGTACCCCTAAACGTTCTTATGACAAAATATTTTATCATGATTAATCACAGATATATTTCAAAATAAGCATATAACGGCTTTCAAAAATAATATTTACTAATATATGCAAAAATTTTTGGAAATCAAGGATATATAAACATATATTTCTCTTCTATTGCTAACCTTAATGTACCCCTTTGGATAGGGAAATGTACCCCTGGGGTTACATGTACCCCAGGTTGGGAACCTCTGCTCTAGCTTGTCTGTTTTTAAAGCCTACTTTTTACCGACGCCATTCTACCACTTGATGCTGCCTATTGACACAGTGCGTGCACAGTGCATAACATCACATGCAGCTGTAGTCACAGCTTGGAGCAAATCGTAATGAGCTCAAGCTTCTGTCTTGACCCTCCTGGGACAACTAAGAACAAAAACGATGCAGTGGGTGACACGACAATAGTTTGTCTAATCACCATGACAGGTTTCCAATAGAATCACAGTCCATGACAGTGGTAAATTTTGTGTTTCTTCACCAACAGCTCTCGTCCCATTGGGTCTTTGTTATGGAGGTGGTGATGTCTTGAATCATCGGGGTTTGCACTGTGCCAGTCCCGTCGCCACGGGGGGGGGCTTTGGTGGGCTTAGCCTCCCAAATTGAAATAATTTGAAATACTATAAATCAGTGGAATTTTTGTCAAATTTTTATGTCACCCCCCCCCTGCTCAAACGTAAAGTCCCCCCTCACAAACGGAAAGCCCCCTATTGACGACTTTCTGGCGACAGTTCTGCACTGTACAAGACAGCAAACAACCGCTTGAAAACAAATTGTGTTCATAACAACATCAAAATATGTGCCAAAGTGTATCAACATAACATATAGTGCGAAGTAAAGAGAAATGCGTGATGAATTCTCACGTAAGACAAACATCAGGTGCTTCTCGCTTGCAGGACCCACAGGGTTCTGCTGAGTGATTAATGACAATATTTGGATTGACTAGACTTTTAACATCTCGTTTTCAACCTTTGCACTGTGGCTGTATATCATCAGCGTCTCCAAGACTGGTTACTCACTGAGATATACTGAGGCTCGTGGAACGAGAAAAACAGTGTGTTGGAAACTGGATTGGTTGCATAGCAATCCAGCGGCAACCAGATGCTATCTGCCTCAAACCGGTTATTTCTCGAGCAACAATTGGACACAGTGCTGATTTTTTCCAAAAGCAAACAGATCGATAAAATTGAGTTAAGTAATGTGTAATGTAAGGCAGGACCCGTTACCGTGTCAATAACGCCAATTTTATGGTCACATCGTACCTCTACCAATGTTTTTCAGCTCCACTTTGTTCCCATTATCTGAGAAATACTTGACAGGTTTACAAAGAAAATATTTGGTGGCAAGTTGCTTCTACGCTTGAACGAACAGACGTCAGAAAAATCGTCTGAACATCACGTTATATATGATTTTATGATTCCGTTGCAAAAGTCTTCAAGCCAAGATGGCATAGTAGTGCTTCTGAATTTCTGAAAGTAAAGTGACAAACCTGTTTCTAAAACCTTTAAGATGAGATACATTTGGCCACATTAAGTGAAGAAAATGCAAAAGTAATCAAAATGAAAGCTTTGCTTCCCTAAGTATCGAAAACCCTTTTACATCTGGTCAAAGTTAGCGCAAAGTGTCTTACAGAGAAATTGTATATTTTCGATGGCTGCACGGCAGGACCATACCTAAGGGGGCGCAAGGGGTCTGAGCCCCCTGGAAAATTTTATCGCCCCCTCTGAAAAATATGTGTTGGACATAGTTTAAAAAATTTGGGCCCCTCTCAGAAAACTTTCCGCCACCGCTGGTGTCCCAAACTGGTTATACGGACCTGTTACACGGTTCGATTTTTCGACGCATTCTGTTAAAAAATTATGTGCAAGGCAAAGTGCTTTAACCTTTCTAACATTGAAGGAGTCGTCTTTTGCATTAGGTTTTAGGACGAACTTTTTCACGTGTCGCTATTCCTTTCTTTGTCGAAGCGGAAAAAAAGTTGAATCGCAAAAGATGAGGCTTCGCTAGTTACGAAAAAGTGAGTCGTTTAATACAGACTATACGTCAGACTATACGTCATTTCATGCAGTCTACGCAACATCAACATTCACAAATCTTTCTTTTTGAAAGGGAAAGCCAGCAAGTAAAACACTTTAAAAACTGCATAACAGATGTAACAGGTGTGATTTTAACCCCTCATAAAAAATCCCAAGCGGGCCTGATCGCGTTAGTTTTGCGATCAACTTTATGATCCGCTTAAAAATGCAGAAAATTCCAATGTAGCTTATGCTTCTATCTCTTACTATAGATTAGTCACGTGATTTTTCCTTTTGTTCTCTACTTATTGTACGTTCATTACGTTTGTTTGTCACAATATACTTTATTAGCGGGTCACAATACTCGATTGTTCGTCCAATGCTGCAGCTATATCGTGTACCCGTTTGAAACCATGCTTAGTAGTAAACGAAAAACACGTGCCGAGTAATCGGATCACTGACCTCAGTGAACTGCAAAGCGATTGGCTGCTAGTAGGATGACGCCCTCTCTGTTGGGCTCCGCCCCAAGAGTAGGGTTCTCACTTTAAATTAAAACCGACAACACATCCATCAAACGTGGCGAGGATTGAGGTGTTGAAAAAATAGCTGTGTAGGTGGGTTTTGGTGGAATTGTGGGTGAACCTGAGCATTGGCAGTTTGTGGCTGATGTTTTTTCATTTTTAAAAATTTTGTCTTCGTGAAAAACAGAAGAAAAAATTGACGAAATCGTTTTTATTATATTTTCGCTAACTGCACAGCCCAAAAAAGTTTCATCTGCCGGAAATATAAACTAAAACGGTCACCCCGATTAGATCGAGGGAATTTTTTGCTTTTTCCGACCTTGGCAGCTGCTGCTTAGACGCAACAAAGTCGACTCGAGCAAAACGCCCAAACAAGAAGTTATCTGCGGTCCTCCACTGGTGCACACGTGGACCTGGACGCGACACGCAAGGCTGCTTGTTACTTTTTGCGGAAAATTCCGTTTCAGCGGCGACGGCCAGTTGAAAACCAGACATTTTACACCGGAAGTGCTGATACGGTCACGTTCAAAAGCAAGCTGCTCAGTAGAGCGTAACGTGCACGAATGGACTGAAGCTTGTTGCAGTCATATATTGCTAATAATTATCTGAAACTAAAAGTTGTCTATGAAACAATCCATTTTTCTAAATGTTTTGCGGATAACTATTTTCTCACTATTTATTGCAAGGGTGAAAAATGACGAGTTTAACTGTAAAAAAAGATAATTGTTAAATCGCTTCTGAATAAACAATCAGAAAAAGCGACAAAAACTTTACGTCACGAAAGAGCCAAGCTCGGTCGCAAGCGCTGTTCATTTGCGAAGTAGCAAACTTGCTGAGCAAATTACACTCAACGAAACCAACTTTTTCAATCTGCTGAGGGAAAACTAAGTGTTAACTTATCTGTGTTTTTGAAACAGGTCTGGAACAGAAAGGCCTCCGATGTACGTACGCAGGCTGCCATACTGGTAGAAACAGACATTCGCAAGCAGGCCAACCCGGGTAGTCCAGCTCCAGCAGAGTTTTATGGGAGTCATTCAAAGTTAAAGGCGGCTCTTGAGTAGATGTTTGTAAAAAGAAATCAGATTAAAAGATCAAGAAATTTATCAATCTTTTGATTGTTTTGAAAGATGTGTGGACTTCGACTTGGATTTGCTGGGACTAAACTCCTGCCCCCTCAGTGTCTGTTACTCACAACTGTCAAGAAACATGCATACAAGTTACTGTAGAATTTGGAACTTTGCGGAGTTAAGGCGGAGTCGGACTTGCATATTTCGATGATTTTCGGAGGAGGAGCGGATGCGGAGCAAACGTTTTTGGAGTCGGAGCCGATACGGAGTGAAAAAAACAACCTTCTTTCCACATTTGAGATGTGATTTCAACTGAGGTTCCCCTACCTGGGTGTCCAATGTTAAACCCGTCCCTTCCACACGGCTAAGCGTTGATGACCTGTGATATATCAGTAATATGGGCGTGCTAGCAAGATACCAAAAACATAGTTTCATCAAATTATTTTTACCTTTATATACGGATTTCTAGCTAAAACTCCCCCAAATACGACGTGGCATAGAGATCTTGGTACCAATAAAACGAACCTGGAATTCTCCACAAATTAAAAAGATGCGTATATTTTTCAGCCTCTGACAGACAGCCAACGGAAGTTGAGTGTCTACCACAAGGAACCGGAACGAGCCTCTGCGTCTTTTGCCATTAGTGTCTTCAATCTGATGAATGCCATCTTGGGGTCAGGAATCCTCGGGCTTGCCTACGCTATGGCACAGCTTGGCTTGGTCTTGTTTTTGTAAGTCGTCTGAAGCGAGACGTGTTCGCTGCTTGATATATATACGAATGAACCAAACGTGCTTTTTCCGGCTGTTGGATTGAAAATCCAGTGCCATTTGTTTATTGCGGCTGTTTTTCGAACATCCACTGCAAGAGCTTCAGTGGATAATTGAGACTTTCTACTGGTAAAATCCAAAACAGTAGGTGTTGAAAGTACCAAGGTAACTTGAAGGTTTGTAAGTTTTGACTGCTGCTCAGTGGCGATTTTAGAATGAAAAAACTGGCGGGGGGCACTGCGGGGCCAAGGAAAAAGTAGGGGGACCAACGTAAATGTCTCTCCTGCATGGTAATTTTCCGGTGTAGTGAAGATTGATTTGCTATGATTAACCCTATGAAATCCAACATAGGCTTGTGAATATCGTCGGAACCGTCGCCAGAAAGTCTTCAAACCATTTAAAATTTTTCTGGCTGATAGTTATCTGCCGTATATGTCAATCAAACGAATTTGAACGTGAAATTAAGCACAAAATTGGGGGGCAAGCAGGGGGTCAGCCAAAAACCTGGGAAGCATGGGGCACCCAGGCCCCCCTTGGAACCGCCACTGCTGCTGCTCACGACTTGAAAGCGTAAGGCAGATCGATCAACATATCCTAAATACTGCACCCAACCAATTGTGGCGTCACAATCGGAAGATTGAAACAATCAACGATCGGTCGCACAGTGGTGAGGGCTGTGTTTGGTGAGCAGCAGCGCCACTTGCGGCAGGATGCTTCGGACAAAGTTCTCAGCAACTTGCTTTGGAAAAAGATAACCTAAGATTTCTGCGAGGTATGCAGATTAAGTGGTGCCGAGACAGTGTTGAAAAGCTACAGATACGCATTGCACAACTTCACTAACTGGCACATTCGGAGCAGCCTTCTGTAGACGATGACTCATCAGCAAAACAATCAATGTGAAACAAAACAAAGCACGTGTTCAAATATGGACTGGGCTGATTTTTTTCAGCATCTTGATGGTTCTGGTGGCATTTTTCGCCCTTTACGCAATCCACCTGCTGTTGATCCTGTGCGACATGACGAACGTGAAGGCGTACGAGAAGCTTGGTTTCAAAGCGTTTGGATTGCCGGGAAGGGTAAGTAAATGCGAAACCTTGCAAATTGTTTTGGCCACAATCCTATTATAATCGCATGTGGTTTACAAATTTGTCAATCGTGAGCAAAAAGTACATACCAATACCTTAGACAAATTTTTTAAGCACAAATATATAAGTTGCAGATTAATGTCACTAGAATTCTACAACTGTAGAAGTTTTAATCTCCAGTCAAGGAATTTTCGCCACTTTCATTCGAGGATTTTTGTTTCATGCTGCTGAGAAACGATAGAAACAGTTTTGATTTCATAGCGATACTGCTGAAGTGGAAACCTTAGCAAATCCTCGACTTTTGGCCACTTAGATTCAAATAAGCGCCAACCACAAATGTCAAATAAATTCAGATCTTCATTTTATATTCATTGGCAGCGATTGCTGGAACAGCCCCGAAGTAGTGAAACTTATGTTTCATGGGTGTGCCCAATCAAGACATTACAAGTAGCGTTTAACATTTGGACCCAACGNAGGAAGTTTAGACAANAGCATACAAGATTTCTGGCTTTGAACGTTTGGCTTCTACGCCAGATCTTGATTGACAAAGCTGATTTGTGACTCGTGCTAGTTGTGGGTTGGGTTTGCACTAGTGGGCCTTGATCCAAACAAGTGCGAAATAAACGCGTGTCTTGAAATCTTGGGAATTGACACAAAACCAGTTCCGTTCACTGCAGCTCACAAACTATTTGTAGAACAACCAACATTCTACGCAATCCAGATGGCCGTGCCCGTTCGGTGAACTTTGGTTGATTATTTCACAGGGTGCTTACAAACCGAACGAAAGGCCTTAAAAAAGTTTACTTCCTTACCCAAACCATGCAAACTGTAGAAAGCAATTGGTTTGAATAAAATTAGTGTCTTATTCAAGACAGGGACCAACTAATGGCAAACAACGCACAAAAACAGCAACAATCTGGCAATTGTGTAACATACAAGCGGAAAAATGTGTTTGTTAAAAAATCAGAACCGCTGAGCGCTGTTTCCAACCAAAAAAAGTTGTTTAAAACCGCATTTTTTCCAACTTCATTTGTTTTTGTTGCGTCACAGTTACCGACGGCCGTCTTAGAAGTATACTGGGTTATACGAGCGTCCCTCAACTGTACAGCTTTTTTACCCTGACGCATCACCCAGTAAACATGTCGCCCACACCTACCATCAGTTAATTAATGACTAAGCCTTCATCGTTTTCCAGCGAGCTGCCATAAACAAGTTTGTGGCAAAGAATTGCGGCAAGCAGGAGCTCGGCGGCGATTGCACGTGGATTTTCTTTCTGCAGTGCAACGTTCCTTGATGATAAATCCCTCTTAAAGCACTGCAATTCCATTGTTCTTTGCTGGAAAAGAGAATCGTTTAGCTATGCACAACGGTGACTGCTATTGACTAAATGGCCTTGACTCGGTTTTTACACGCTGCAAGACAATGACCATGGAGTTACTTTCAGCACTAACACCAACTGCCGAACCAGTCGAATTGAGGTTCGCTTTTCAAATATTTACAGCTGAGCCGGATTCCTTATTTATGCGGAAAACACATCATTGTTTTGTTGTTTCGAAAAGGCTTCACAACTGTGTCAATGAACAATCCTGGCTTGTTGTAAAAGCCATCATTTGACACAAACAGTGCTGTCCCGTGCAAACTTCATGTATTATCCAGCTTTACTTATATTGCAAAACGCAGCAAAGTTCAGCAATGTTTATATAAGAGGTCTTCTTTACAAAGTTGTCGAAATGATGCCAGTTTCAAAATTATGTGGTTTTAACCTTTCACTGATAGTTCATTTTTTTAAAAGCCGAAAATTACGTCTCCCACTGTTCCGCTGATTTTGCCTGAAGCTGATGGTTTATTTTGCCACCACAGTAATTTCAGGGCAGCCAGTTTATAAGTAAGCCATGGAGCCAGTTGCAATAACAAACATAATAATAATTATCAAAAACTAATACCGCTAGTCAGGCCCTCACCAGGGGAGCGCAGGGGGGAGAAGCCCCCCATACTGAATTTTTCGCCCCATCTGGAAAAATGTGTTGGACATAATTTAAAAATATTGCACATAGTTCAAAAAATTTGGTCTCCTCTTGGAGAACTCTTCGCCCCTTCTGGTGTCCCAAGCTTCGGTTACGGGCCTGCCGCCAGTGATGTTACCTTCTGTTATTCCACTCCCATAGGAAACAAAAAGTTTTCTTGCTCGTGTTACGTGCACAAAATATTTGTCCTTTATGTCAAAGCAATCAAATTGTAACAAGATGATGAATTACGTTAATTTTATACACAAGACATTGAGTCACCCAAGAAAAAAGGTTGAGAAACACTTGGCTGGGAGAACCAAGTAAACAGGTCGTCATTTGCAGAGAAAGCAACTGGGCTTCTTTCCGCAGAAAACAACTTTGTTCCAGACAGTTTGTTTCGGGTATAGGTGTTTAGCGTGGAATCCGTCGCCCCGCTTGATGTTAAGAATATGGTTGAACGTTTGTTTTGGACGGCGCTGAAGACGAAGTACGGAGGCCCACCGACGCTGCGACACTGGACAAATAAAGCTGCGCCTGCATGAGGGTCGTTTTCCTTTCAGATCACTGCCGCTTGCTGCATTCTCCTGCAAAACATCGGCGCCATGTCGAGCTACCTCTTCATCGTTAAGTACGAGCTGCCCAACGTGTTAATGACTTTGATTGGACTCAGCGAGCCTGACGGGTAAGAATGGAACTGTACATTAACAACAGCTGACCCTGACATCTGCTGTGAGGTTTCGTTTTTGATTGGTGAGCCTATAGACCCTAGGGCCACCAACGTGGTGCCCGAGGGCAGCAGGTCGCCCGCAAAGACCAAGTAGGTCGCCCGCGTGCCTGTTCTAAAAATAACATTGGCACGATAAGTGTTGCCGAATATCATTCATGATTAATACTAAAATAATTAAAGGTAAATTGAATAAAAATTTTATTTAGCAAGTGTGTATCAAACTGGTAGCCCTTCACATTAATCCGCACACAAAAGTAGCTAGCAGTTTCAAAAAGGTTGGTGATCCCTGAGTGATAGCTTGTAACGGCAAGACTTGGTGTAGTAACTAGCAGCAAATAACGTTCCGTACCAGCACCTTCGTGTTTGCTGAACATTACCAACAGGCAGGGGCGGATCCAGCCAGTAAGGTTACGGGGGGGGTTTCAGCAATATTTGGCAGTCACATCTCATTACGGGTTCACTACTGCAAGAGAGTTGAAGTATACTTCACAGCACTGCTGCGACAAAACAAGGGACGGCAAATGTCCTTATATCGCGAATGCTGTTTTCCGAATTGTACAAAATCATGGTGAATCAAGTTGCTTTCGCAGGTTTTAGGGGGAAGGTCACACCAACTGCCCCCTGGATCCGTCCCGGCCAACAGGTAGAGTCGCAATGAGCTGATATATTTGCGGGGAGCAATATCTATGGTGATAACGTGTCGCTGTGCCTTACAACCAACCACGTTTTTGAAATTTTCATGGCGGCTGTTGCCCTCCCCTCGTTGCGGCCCTGCCAACAGGCATCCTGGTACACAATCACGAATCAAGACAAAATCTCTGCTAAGAAATTATCATAGTTAAGAGTTACAAAAAAGTATCTTTAAGTTCTGGTGAAAATTTAGTTACAGTTTGATAATAAAACAGGCATGCAATTTATTTTTTCTGATAAAATTTACCATCTCTTCTTGTTGCTCTTGATAGAGAAATGTTGTAACTTCTCAGTGGAAAAAATGACACGGGGGGCAAGCAGGGGAAGTAGTTCAGGAAAGCTTTATTGTGGCGTGTTGGGAAAATGAATATTTTAGCATCAGTTTAGGGTGGCGTATCAGGGCAAACAAACGTTTTGGGGAACATTATCTTACCTCCGGACCAATCAGATGAAGCAATACAAGATGCGAAGAGTGTGGCTTGTAATGCGTTTCCGTCTGAAAAGATTTAATGTGCTTCCTGCCATTTACAAATCAAAGTCTGCTTGCTAGGCCGAAGTATGTTTTGAAAACGTCACGTCACAGTGCTTCGGAAGAAAAGTGTAAGGTCATGTTCATCAACAGTGCATTTTCATCGTTTCCATAGTTTGTGTCAAAGTTTTGTCATTAGCTGGTCGCAACCACGCTGTGTGAATAAACGCGTTGTAAACTAATGGCCCCAGAGGATAAAGCAAACTTCACCAGCCTTTATGCTTGGAGCTATTGCTTGAATGAGTTTTTGGAAGTAAAATTTTGTAAATTACTTTCTTCATAGCATGCTCTACGCGAGGTTTTACCGGAATTTCTTCACAAAAGCAGGCAAGTGTGAGGACTGACGGTTGACGGTGGAATGCCCACTTTGTTAAATACAACGCTAATACAAATAAAACAAAACTCAACTAACATTTTCATTTACCAATACACAACGACAAACACAAACGCAACGAATCTAATTGCTTACCACATCTAAGTAGCAGAAAACTGATAACTTTATGAAACTGTAGTTAGTCTTAAAGAGATCGATTGCCCTGAGGAAACCCACTTGAATAGGTGGGTGAAAAGTCGGCTAACCATGGAAATAATCGCCAGAAGAACGATCGGGTTTGTTTAACAGTTTTTGTAGCTATGTTTAGTGGAGGGGTTCTAATTGGTCTCAGTTTTGTAATCTTTAGTTTTGATCATAGCAGCTGTACGTAGTTTTTCTTTTTGTTTCATATGCCGACTTTTGCGCGGGACTGAAAATGTGTAACACACGAAACTAGTTTTCGCACGCAATAAATCGCGATTGATTCGCTTGGTGTGGGTCACTTCTGTGACTTAACTATTATTGCTGAAGGATGGGCGCAAGCATGGGCGTCGGAAGGGGGGGAGAGAGAGGACTTGGCCCCCCTGTATTTTGAAATTATTAGCAAAAAAAGGTTGTTTTTTCAATTTCAAGGGGTAAGAACCAAATTTCACCACTTTTGGCCCCCCCCTGGAAAAAATTTTGGGAAAATACCCTACTGGCCTCCCCCGGAAAAAATCCTTCCGACGCCCATGGGCGCAAGCTTGAATAATTGCAAGAAGATGGGAGCAGAACCAGGCAGGAGATTCCTCAAACAGCCTGCTGCAAAGCTAGAGCCTGTAATTGTTGCACCTGTATTATATATTGCATTTTAGCTCATTTTTGGCACAGTGCGGAGAGCTAGAAGAACTAAGCTTGCGGGCCACATCTGATCCATGGGCCGTTGTTCGGTGTCCCCTGCTCTGTAAGATTTGCTATCAAAATTTGCATAGAATCTACAACAGAGAGATTCCACCGGCCGTGTGCTCGGAAATGTGCTTTCATCTCCGTTTTGCATTTGGTGGCGGTTTTCATCGACAAGATATTTTTGAACTGCTATCCCGGTGCTTTTTGACAAAGATGTCAAGTTTTGTTTTAGTAAAATGCGTGTCACATCCGAGGTGATATCGCGTTGCTTTCGACGCATTGGTGTTCGAAACGTCGGCCACGTCATTATAATTTTCACCAGAGGCTGTAACAGTCAGACTTTCGACACTGAAACAGAAACAATATTTTTGACTTCGCAGGTCGTGGTACTTAAACGGGGATTATCTCGTTGTCTTGGTAACGTGCTGCATCATTCTACCTCTGGCATGTTTGAAGAACATAGGATTTCTGGGATACACCAGTGGCTTCTCCATAGTCTGCATGTTTTTCTTCACTGGCGTGGTAAGTGCTTGAAGAAGAACTTGCCAGTTACGTTGCGCATGTCGAGCAAGAGTGAAAGAAGGACATAGTTTGCGTTTCTTGACGCTGCATGCTGAAGGTTGTGAGGCTTAAGATTCTGCCAGCGGCTCCTGCATTGTGAATATCACAGCAGTAAGTGCGTGCCACCCTTCCGCCAACACACTATATGCTCAACCTTAAAAAACAAGCTGTGAGTTGATTGCCTGGCCTGGATGAATTGATTCATATACTTTTCCCATAATCACCTGCATTTGGGTTTAGCCAAGGAGATATTAAGCCAAACAGTTACAACATTTTTAGATTCTAAACAGATTTTACATTTGTACTGCCATGTTCTTCAACGTAAACGGCTAAAACCAAAACTTTTTCGCGAAAACTTGTTTTTCTGCAAAAGAAAGGAATTGCCTGGAGCAGTCGGCATGCGTAATATCAATCGCCACAAAATGGGCTAATCGAGGCAGTTCAATATTTGCACGCTTGCAGAGCTGCAGTGTTGCTTTGAGCAAAGTTCGCATCCATTACTTGCTAAACGCAGCAGCAGCAGCAAGCCGACAAACGACCTCCATACGCAAAGACTGAGCAAAGTAGCGGCTGGAGACTGTTGAGTGTCAAAAGTTTCAAACACACCACACTTTCGCGATAGCTGCTGCATGTTGCGCTATACTAGAGCTCTCGCATTTTGTTGAAAGCGCTCCAGTGTTGGAATGTGTGTTTAGAGGATCTTGTGTAACTACCAACGGATTATTGTGGTAATATTCCGTGTTCGAGATACTGCTTGCAGTGTCTGCTGCACGCAAGCAGTCCGTGATGTAAATGTGCTCGCTCATGCAACCACAATATCGAGGAGCGACTGGAGGCTCGCAACGCAAAAGCAACATACTTTTGGATAGCTTTGATAAAACGTCACGTTTTTTATTTCATCACAATCTATTGCTCTGCTGATGCTAACCCCCCTTGTGAAGGTCACATAAATTTAAAATAAAGGCTTGAACGTTCTCTGCACTCACATTGGTTCTTTTTTATTAACTCAACGCACAGGTGTCTTAATTGCGGCAGCACTCCCAAATGTTGTTTGCGAAGACACCAAAGCTGTTAGACCTAGACAAGATTTTCTCGACGTGGGCGAAATTCCCCCTAAGTGAACAGATTTTAAGGTGCGAAGGGACAAAGTTGCATTTTTCAGAAATTTAAAAACAATGTGGCAAACGGTTTTGTAAATACCACTAATAGCAAGAATCAGTTCCAATGTAAGATGTTATAGGATACAACAACTTTACGAGGTGCGTTATATCATTCCTTTCTGTCTTTATCCGAACTATACATCTGAGCTCATGCTAACCTGAGTTATATGATAGTGGAGTTGAAAGTAGGCTGGGGGTTGAATAAGCATGCGCGTGACGATTAATTTCAGCAACACAGCAAAAAGATTAACGGGCTGAGAAGGCACAAATGTTGTGAAAAATTTAGAAAACAATGTAGGATAATTTTGTATCATGTAGTAATCAAACCTGCTGCAATACACTTTCCCTTCAAATATTCATAGGGCGACTTCAGTCAAAAAAGGGGTATATGTGCTCTATAGATGAAACCTTTCGTAGCCTTGAATAGCTTGTTGTTCGCGGCTTTAGTTGTCTCTGGCAATGGCTCTTCAAATAGACATAGTTCATTTACTTGAATTCCGACACAACATGTCTGTGAAGAAAAACAGTGAAGCCAAGTTTATCAGCATTTAACTTGCAGATTAAAAATCATAAAGTCCCGTTGTAGCTAGCGCGTGACTGGTATGGTTATTCCAGATTTGCGATCAGGTGATTGTAGTTAGAAACAAATTTCGAGAAGAGCGAAATTTTTCCGACAATGATGCCTTCACTTAATGTGCTGCGTGATAGTGGTGTAGCGGGCCCAAATTTTGGAGGGGGTAAAAAATGTGGGGTGGGCCAAAACTTTTGACTTTAGGCAAGTAAAAGTCTTTTGTTTGGGACACCGCCTCTCAAAGCATAAAATGACTCGATATGCTAAAAATCGGGGGGCATGGCCCCTGGCAACGCCTACGCCGCGTGAACTCAGCAATAGTCAAGTTCGTAAAATCTGAACGTGGCCAACTTTCCCAAAAATTTAAATTGAGGTGTTTGATAAAAAAAGTCAAAAAGCAAACTGTAGAACTACTCATTCTTAAGTAGTGTCTTTTTAAATGACAGCTTGTGTTTCTCAAAACCTTGGGTAAGCGAAAAGCAAACGTATTTCGCCTTCCCTTGTACGTTTGTTGACAGCGACCCGAGGTAAAGAAAAGACGTCAGGCATTACTGCTGCTGCTAAGCTTTAGCTTGAGTAACAAGGCCCATTCAGCAATTGATTTTAGTTTACAATCAGTTCAATCCCATCGTAAAACCAACGCTTACTCTCTGTTGTATTTTCGGCATTTTTGGTTTGCAATCGTGGTTAGCTAGTTGCCCCAGCGTAACTTTGCAAACATACTTTTTGGTCTGTAAGGATCGACTGTGGTCGAAGTACACGAATGTAAAGTTTGCGTCATGCAGCCGGTGCAGGAGATGTTGGGTTCACTGACCAAGCAAGCTGAATGCTGCAGTCAGCACTCTGAACAAGCAGCGTTTGTGATTTTCATGCGCGATGCGATATGAATCTGCTGTTACAGCGTAATACGACGTTATCAACCTTTGACAACATCGTTTGGCCCCCAGGTAATTGCAAAGAAGTTCGTCATACCTTGTCCGCTTTTTGATGAATCCATCTTCCACCACGACAATCACACAATGTCGTCCGAGATCTCCTCACATGATGACGTCAACGAGTCGATTGCGTCATCGATCGGCGCAACAGCAAGCCACTTGGTAAACGCCACCACGACCATGGCCGTACACGTGAACGACAGCGTGGAAACCCAATTCACGAGCATTGAAAAGAAAGCGGAGGAGCTTTACGAACTGTACGGTCCACAGCAGTGCGAGGCAAAGCCGTTTTCGTTGACCAATCGGGTAAGTCATAATGTTTGCTCCATGCAATTGGCAGTGCTCGCGGGATACCAACTCAAGAGTCAGATTCGACGCAATAAATGGCATTGTTCGCAAGAATGAAATGACGTCACGGACTGGCTGTTGTTGAGATCTACTGTACCACGTAAAAAGCCGTAACCTGTCTTGAAGCGGGAAATTTTTGGATCGAAGTAGGATTTTGCAACGAACCAGACGTGATTTGACTTGTGCAGGTCACCTGAAATCGTCTATAAGCACAATTTGCTCAATGGTTTAATTTCTTTGCAGCACTGCAGCACAAAGGACTGCACGTACATTTGGCCGTTAGAGATGAGTAGCCTATTGCTGAGAATTTCTAGCGGTCAGGGATTCCATTTCTGAACACTTGCTTGCGCGGATACGAACTTAAATTTGGATTGTTTCAGTAGCGAGGTCTCCTGTGTGATACGCCGTGTCACCATATTCGGTGTCACAAGTTTCACGGGTCCCGCAAACTGTCATTCAGGCCCGTGGCCAGGTTTCAAGGTTTGTGGGTGCAAAACAAAATTTTCTGGACACAAAAGAATTTGGGGGGAACAAAAAATTTGGGGAGGCAGTGCCCCCGAATGGCACCCCGTGAGCATTGAAAAAATATTGCAAATATATAGACACGTTTCATATGAAAACTTTTTGTTGACGTTTTCAAATGAAGCAGGTGTCTCCAAACGTTTTTGTCTGAGAGTCATATGAGCAATTACTAAACCGTTCGAGAGCCGGACATCTTATGTAATCAGATTGTTTCGCGATATGTTACATTCTACGAAATCATTTTTCGTAAATATATGATCTTTTCATTATGACAAAATGTCTTCGCTGGCCGGGTTTGCCCCGCGGGCCGAAGTTTGGAGGCCTCTGATAGACAGTAAAGCAAGCCTAACCTGTTTTCCCTTGTGACAGTGGGCGTACAGCATTCCAACCATGACTTTCTCATTCGTCTGCCACACTGCCGTGCTTCCGATCTACGCCGAGCTAAAGCACCCATCTGTTCCGAGGATGCAAAAAGTAGCAAACACTTCAATCGGCCTTTGTTTCTTGCTTTACTCTCTTGCGGCGCTCTTCGGCTTTCTGACATTTTACAGTGAGTGCCGCCTTTGGTTTTGTTAAACTTTCGGTTTGCTGTGCCGGACCTGTTTGGACAATCGGGCAAAGCGCGTATCATAATTCTTTTTGTGTTAATGTTTGCTTGTATGTATGCTGCAACGAAACGGCAACTTTGCCGTGCGTTTGCTGGGATAGCATTACGCAGGCAAAGTCGACAAATCGAAAGCGAATAGTTCGCGAGCTAACCACATTAATTTGCAGGCGCGGACACAGGGGGGGATGCAGGGGATGCATCCCCCCCACCAGTTCGCAGGGTGGGCAAATGCCCATTTCCTCTCTGGAAATTGGGATTAAGAACCAAATACGTCCCGAAAAACCTGAAGTCGGCATCATAAATTCCGATTAATTGATTTGATTCTTGCAATGACAGTTTTTTTGCCGGTATGAAACTCACACTGCACAAGAGT
>JGI24158J21664_10006181_pt1 | contig 15752 bp, 5 predicted proteins | sample Ectturendosymbi3_FD_21664 | JGI IMG/M metagenome (IMG submission 21664)
TCAATATATCGCTAGGTAAATATTGTAGGCTAATTCTCCAAGGTTTTGATTGAAATCCTGTTCACCAGTGGTTGAAAACGTTGCTAAACAACCCATCCAAACACTAAGTCTCCACAACAGTGCTGCTTTTTGTCTTCGGCAAAAGCTTCGCAGAGATTTGACTCAAAATCTAACTTTCTAACATTATATACACTAGCATCATTAAATTATACTCTGTCTGTTTCTGAATACGTGACAACCAACAACGTTACGGCAAAACCAGTTACATTTCTGCACGGAACAAATCATGGCTGTACTGTGGTCTCTCACATGTGCAGCTGTGATACTCTCACTGTTCCAAGAAAATAACCTAACAGTATACCACACAGGGTAAAATCTTGGACAGAAGCAGTTAAAGATCTTTCATGGTCTCTAGAAACTTGAAAAATGCTTATAATTATTTTACTGAAGCTAAAATTTGTACACAGAATCAGTGATACCACACCAAACTCTGTTTCAACATTAACTTGCCTATGTGTGGTCTACCATCTAACATGAAAAGCTCTTCACACAACGTGACAAACATCATTTTATTTTTGAAACCTCTCCAAATACAAAACCTAAAGAGAAAAAGTGGGGGGACATGGCATATTATATCCCCCCCGTCTGAAAAAGTGGGGGGGACACGTCCCCCGTGTCCCCCACCAAATTGCGCCCATGCTACTGCAGAGTACGGCGCCAATTCCTAAACTGGTCGCGTTCAGGCAAAATGCGAATGCATTGTGACATGCACGCCATCAATCAAACAGATAATGCGATGTTCGAGCACTCATTCACAAAGTAAAATGCGATTGTAGTGTTCAAAGAATAGTGGCGATTACAAACAATCTGACTGCATCAAAGCAAGCAACCATGTTGTTAGACTTTCTGCATCTTTCGAATAATGCAACTGTCAGGGCCGGTCCTAGCAGGTGCGGGGCCCAATGCAAGACCTAAGCGCGGGGCCCCTCTGAGCAGTGATTTTATGACGTCATCGTGTTCAGTCAACCGTGTTACCATCGTGGCAGAGCGCAGATATGCAGCACAGCGTTGACACAAGAATCGAGCACGTTTGCTAACGTTCGAGAGGAAATTTGCTAGTTCTGACGAGATCGTTTGTTAACAATGAAATTTATATGGCGTTTCTACTGAATTCTCAAGCGCAAGGTGNATCTGGCAAAAATGAATAATCTACCCAAACACCATGGCGCGGGTCCCCAGAGGCGCGGGGCCCTATGCAGCTGCATCGGCTTAAGGGCGGTCCTGGCAACTGCTAAATAATCTTAGGCCAGAGCTGTGGAAATAGCGCGCTTTGCTGAAATGTTCAATGATTTCTTGACCATTTTAGTTTAAAGCTAGGCACTGCAGCAATTTTAGCAAACGAAGGTTTGGCTACTAAGATTATGTCAGTGTATCTCCAACGCACATATATGGCGTGTAAGCCAGGAGTTAGTGCCGCAACATGACAGAACTCGGTTATTGACAAACGTACGTGAACGACGCTGCCACGGTTGTATCGTTGTCTACAATACACTGAAACTATCATTTTGACATATTGAAAATGTGCTTAAGATTTGCCAAGCCTTACATGATGCTCCAGGTCCAGGGAAAGGTGCAAAGTATTTGTTGTTATTTATAAAAAAGGCCTTGTTATTGACGACCCAACCATTAAGTAAGCAACTATGCTTCCAGAGTTACCTTGAAATTGTGCACCGGTGCATTAAAATGTCTATGTATGCTCTGTTACTGTATGTGCGCATCTGTCGACAAATTTACATTTGTGTTTTACTGTTCTTTGTTTCATCTGAGCACAAACAATATTAACATAAACTGATTGTGTATGGTAGGTACGACCTGCACCAACTTTATTGCCGTTTTTAAGTTTCATGTTTATCATACGTAACTCTTGACGTATCAGACACCAACCAGAGCAAAATCAGCTGTTTTCATGTATGCCGTAACCTTACAAATTGTGGTAAAAAGTAAGTTTTGCACGTTCACTCTGCCCATTTGCACCAATTCTGTATAAATAAATGTCAGCGTCTGGATGGCAATGCATTTTCATACGCTTTTGGATGTGAGGAGTTCAACAAGCCAAAATCGCGTGTTTTGCTGAAGCTCCATACTTACAAATGACCCAGATAGCTGCTTGTTAAATACAAGCGCAGCCGGTTCGATCTAGTTGCTATAAAGCGTTGGCTTCGGTCGTTATTAGCTCAACCACAAAATGAACTTGCAAAACCTATAGCGCGATAGAGCACTTCGAATCTTTCGTGGGGGTCAACCTACTGTGACATTTTATTCGTTAGAAGTTTGATACAGTGTGACATATTGTGACCAAAGAGGAAGTGAGGTTCAATTAATTATACATAAAGAGCGAGACGTCATTTATGGACGACCCATAATGAGATAGCACAAAAATAATTTTAACATGCCACACCAACAGGCCTTGCAAAATTATGTGTGGCGCTGGAACAAGTACATTCTAACAATTAGTACTCAGGAATGAGTGAAAATGTTGTGTTTTAAAGCAATATTTCCTTCAGTACATCATGCCGCAAAAGTAGATCAGGTTACAGATTCTTGGCAAATTACTCAAAATCCTAGGCAGAAAATTTCCTAACTATTTTCTTGTGCTCAATGCCGTTTGCTGCAGTGGGTGTAAAATAATGATTTGTCATTTTCAACTGTGTAACTTCACAATTTTTGTTGCTTTAATGAAAGGTTTGTAATACCTTGTAATCTTGTAAGAAACAAGTTATGCAGGACCAAGCTTTCTGTACCGCGTGGTGACAAGCAATACGGCTTCGCTCGCAATTAGATGTGAGGTAAGGTAACTAGTGCCTCACTGTTGCTTGCAAGAAAAAATGAGACATTTACAGTTATATTTCGAACCTGTAAGTAGTGACGGCATACTGATTGGCAAGTCCGTTTCTCGTAGTTGAAGAATTTTCTCTCAGACATCCAGGCATCCATAGCAGTTTCTATGAAATTGCTGGGAAGTTTGTCAGCCTTCCATGCAAACCAATTAAAACCTATTTCGGCACTGTCGGGCAGTCGTACAGCGCTATGTCTTATTATGTCACGGACAGGTAAACCACTCTTCAACGATTGAAATGCACTGCGTTCCCTGAAGTCGCACGGGGCCGCTTTATACGTTGCAACCCACCGCAACTCGGCATCTACAGTCATGTGCCTCATGTTTGACGCAGGAGGGTTAACCTTTCTTCTGGCATCATTATGCTGATCCTCCATTTCTTTCTCTTCATTGCGATTTAGAGCAATCATTCTGCAAATTGGTGGAGGTGGTGTAGTCGTTGTTTTCGGAGTCGTTGATGTGGTCATACCTGGCTGTGTGGTCGACTGCTGATCCACCGGTGGCGTGACTGTTGTTACCGGGCAAATCGGAAGCCTGACATATTTTCCGTTGAAAAACCTCCACCTACTTTTAAATTCTTTGGGAATAGGATAAGGAAACTCATCCGTTTGTTTATCTGACAAAGTGATGTTTACCCTCTTTTTCGTGAAAGATGCTGTAAAGGTGTCGTTTTCCTCGCGCTTAATGCGCAAATGAAACTTCCTAGGGTCATGCCCTCGCAATACTGTCCTACCATATATGAATTTGAACTTGGAACGGAGTAAGTGGCATCTCAAACTTTTATCAGAGTCGAGGCACTGGCTTGCAAGAGAATGAACTGAAGCTCCTTGTACAGTGGGTTTATCCAACTTAACGATATTTGAAGTATTTGATTTGGCGTAATAGTGGTAAGAAACGTTGCTTGTCGGTAGGCCTTCCACAGTACACATGACTGAGCTCACCATCAAACAAATTAGGGTTGCTGTGGAGAAAACCATAAATTCCACAGATACCCGCACAAATCGGAGATAATTTATATCTTGGCATTTTCTAACGCTTCTTTCCATATTTTCTCTTATATTCTCAAGTCAACCAGAAAAAAAGCAGATAGGTAACCAAAGCTGCAAACTTGCCAAAGATGCCAGACTGCAATATGATTGCATAGCAAACGAGGAAGAGTTGTGATGCAATAAAGGCCAATAGTCAACTCTAGTCTTCTAAAACCATGTCCAACTCACTAGTTCTTTTATACTCATGAAATGTGAGTCTACTTAAAACCGTAACAAAGGGATTAGAATGGTGATTTCAGGGAGTGCAGTAGTTCTTTCAGCAAATAGGTTGTTTCAACAATCACTTCAATTGAAAGGTGGTTTATAACTGCGGTTTGTTGCGGCCTGTAACTCATTACCCTAACAGTACCTTTGCTAAAAACTATAAAAATGCTACTGAAGTTTATAATATAGTAGAACATCCCATAAACCCACACCTCAGAAAAAAAGATTAAATTGAGTAATTACAATTAACGCAGTTGTAGTTTCTCCTGCAGACGAAATCAATCGGCGTAGCTTTCGGAAAACTGTCTTTCAACCTAAGTTCAGCTAACCAAAATATGGTTGAATTACAAGAGGTTCGAACCAGCCAATTTTTCAAAATAAGTCAGTTATCTGTACCTGAAAGACTCTTTTCGGTAGAATTCTTCAGATTAGATGCAATTGCAGTCATCTATAAAAACTTATCCTTGACATAAAATAAAATGGTCGGTGCAGTGTTGCGTGAAAAACCTATGAACTTTCAAATCGTGCCGTTTGTTTTATCTCCAAGTTCAGGCTTTCAGTGTGATAAACACATGCGGATGAGCTAGTCTCGAACCCAATAAAAAATGGAACAAACATGATAAACCTGAGTTTTTTTCATGTAATCGATCGGCAAATTCTCTGCAACCATAGTAGCCTATTGTGTTTTTGCTGCTCCAACTCCCTTTTTAGATGTAGGCTAGCCCAGTGGTTCTCGACAGGTCTCACTTGGTTCACTGAGGGAGGAATTTTTTATTTCTGTGAGGAAATTTGTTCCAGCGGGGAATTTGGGAGGAAATCTGTGGATGAAAAAAACCAAGATTTTATTATTTGTGTATTCAACACATAAAAAGTAGCGCAAGGAGGTTGGTTAATGGGTATGTCTACTGTACGCAAGGACAAGCTGCTTTAACTGCAGTGTCTGACTGACACTATGAAACAGTCCGTTTTGTTCATAATCGTCTATTGTTTCTTCACAGTAGGTAGTGTGAAATTTTTACAAGTATCTTTTTTACATTTTTGTTGGGGAGGAATTGACAGTGTTTGGGTTTGCAGGGGGGAACATGACAACAAATTCGAGAACCGCTGGTCGAGCCTACTTCAAACCAATGTCTTTGTGAATGGTTAGAGGAGAGAGGCCAGGAGAAAGGGAAACTGGTCAAAAGATAGTGATAATGTATCGGTAGCACCGACAGCTTATATTCGAAACTAGGTACGAAGCCGTTTGCCCTATGACTACAGACAAAATTGTCCAGTGATTTGACTGCCTGATTCAGCAAGCTTGCTTCAAATCGCAAAACAAAATAAAACTGCACAACTGTTTCGACAACACTATTCATTACTTTGATTATGTTTATGCACAAAACTAATAATAACTTGTCAGTTGTCACTGTTCACTGTTGTGACTGTGAGGGATAAAACACTACTTGGCACCCATCACGACTGAGGGCAGTCTAAAACTGGCACTTAACTCATTTTTACAGGTTTTGCATGAGTTAGAGCCAGTGCGCAAGATAAGGTTGAGAATCATGAACTGGTCCCAAGATCTCATCAGTCCTCTCATGAGGTCACTGCAAGGAAACGACCGCACGTTAAGCGTTTGTCGCTGTACTGTAGATAAAAACTGAAAAAATCTGGATATTTCGAATCGTGATTCATTAACCTCTTGTGAACTTTTTAATTTTACTGCGGAGTGCGGATTGATCAAAGCACAAAGTTCTGATCTATGGCAGCATTTCTCGTGGATGCTTGGCGTTGCGCTGATCACATCAGAAATACCTTGGCTTAATTTCTGTACCAAAAGCACATTTTTTGTGATTCACACACAAGAATAATGAAGTTCAATGAAAAGGATTTTTTCAGTAGACAAATCTATCGGTGAACGCACAGGAATTCCTAGACTGAAAACAAAATCAAGCCACCCAACATCAAAAGAGGTTTTCTTTCTATAAATGTTGAGGACCCAGCCCGCTTCAACTCAGTTCAACTTTTATAGATAACATCTTAAACAACACATGAAGCGGCAGTCATGGACGTGATTAAGTCACAGCAGCAACTCCACACACCCTTGAAACAATCAGAGTCGTCATGCATGATCAACTTCCGCAGTTTTGGATGCAACTGACGAATGCATCAAACGCACCAAGCGCGCAGTTATAGGTGTCAAGCAAAATTTCTGACCTATTTGTTTGTCAATTATTTTGCCTCTCAGAGTAAAGGAATAAAGTTTGGCAATCACTTTTTTGATGTGTTGTGTATATTAAAACTTTTAGGTTAGATGTAAGATACCCACAACAAGCTCCAGTACGGGAATAACTGTAACCACTGAAAAATATTGGACTTACTCTAATCCGACGCACTTACCTAAACACTAAACCCTGAGCCCTAATCATCAGTTGTCTCAGTGTATTTCATACGTTGAATATCACTCTGTGCATGCGCACATGGCCTGAAGTCCGAAATTTCGCTTGACATCGCGGGGACTTCCCAGAAGCGCGATTTTATTTCGTAGGAAACCAAAGTGTGAAAAACAGCAACAAATAAACAGATCAATAAAGAGAAATCATATTGGATGTTTCGAAGACAGCAGTTTGCATCATCAGCAAAAAGTGTACATGGATGGAAGCCAATGATGCAAAGCTTTTGCAATTACAGCAGTTAATTCCTAAACTACAATTCCATCAGTGATTTTTTATAAAGGCTGCATGTTCTTTGTTTTCACCTAAAACACATCCGCAAAGTACCTTTGTTCTACCAAGAAACAAAGTTGTAAAGTTTCGATCAGATGCGTAAATTAGGCCTGGCTGTTTGGATTTAAACTGTGAATGCAACTCAGCTTGTCACCGATGCAACAACACACTGGGCTGGTAATCACTGGGTGAGCGAAAGGTCAAACGTGGAAAGCTGTGGTTGGCTTGACGAAACAAACAACGCAATGCGTGAAGTCATGTTTAAAGACGCAAGGTAGGCTGTCCTGACTTAATGAGGTAACGGTATTACGTAGTGCTACAGCAAACGTTGCTTTAATGTGCGTTTTACAATNGAATAAACTCATTTCTGGCGAAGAAAATTTTGCAGTTTGTTTCAGCACCCAATCTAATTGAGTAGATCATCAGTGAAAATCGAGCCTCGAAACAAAATGCAGCAGGCTGCAAACTTGCCAGAAAAGCTGTTTGTAGCATTCACAGTCAAATACCCATTCTGCTGATAAAAATTCGCTAAATATTCACTCAAATGCAATTGTGGCAAAGCCGCAAATGGACTGCTTTTCTTTTGGTTGAAGCTGCTCAGTTTGGTTCCAACAAACTCTGGTTTACAATAAAATAAAACAGTTTAGAATTCAGTTAAAACAGTTCAGTTTAAAAAAAAAAATTTTTTTTATATAAAAAAAAGCTACTGAATGTTCTTATGACACCTAGAAGCACAATATATACTCCCTCTGGTCGCTTGCGTAGATTTGTATCACGATAACATAGAGAAGGCCGTTAAGTGATAAAAAATCAGACAGTTTCTGAAAAACACCCTTTGCTTTCTTAAATTGTAATTATTCGTCAGCTTTGCCCCTGCTTCATTTATTAGCTCCCTGTTTTAGGACTGTGCTAGCGGTGTCACTTGAGTTTGTCTTTCGTAATCGTCATATAATTGCCCTGCTTCTTCGCGGCATTACGCCTGTAGCGCTGCTTTGCCTTGTTATCGGAGTGGCTACGTAGATCAGTCTTCGTCTGTCTTTTTGGCTATGCCCTTAAAAAGACTGGTCATCAAGATTACGAAACGTCAGTCGTTTAATGCACTTGGTACAAGCCAATTTTTTCATCATACGATCATTTGCTTTTAATTTACAGTGTACAGCACATTACGTTACGTTTTTTGTTGGGCCCCCGCAGAGTCTCTCATATCTCCAAGAAAGCGTTTTGTGACTGGAGCCAAAAATACTTTTGAGAAGCACGATTTTTGCAGTAGTCGTTTCCAACATAAGCGGCTTTTTAGACGCTTGGTCAAACAGGTTTACTGTATTTGATTATCACATTCGCAATAAAAATTCGGCTCTAGCAATGCGTAAAGCGCAATAAAACGCTTAAAGCGTTTCGTGAGCAAATCGATCAGGTATTGCGATAATTAATCGGACTTGCTATTTGCACATGAGAAACAGGTTACACCCTTCTGTCACGAGATTAAGAGCGAGTGTGAATTTCCAAACCTGTCGGAACACCGCACTTTTGCAATTCCATAATACAATGTAACGTTTTCAAAGGCGGGCTTAAGGCGCAAAAAACGTTCTCGCAATAATTGAAGAGAACTTGAAATGAAATCATATTTTGTCTCAAAGCTTCTGAAAGTATCAATAGGTCTGGCGAATCTTCAGCAGCGGTGCAAGTGTGAAAACTTACTGCAAGTTGTATATGACAAGGACACACGTTTGAGGAAAGACTGAAACGTCTTCCCAAACACTATTTTCGTATCACGGTTGGAAGACCAAGTACCGTTTTTGTTCATAACTGTTCCGTTGCACACACACTTTTTGTCACGACCGGAAGACAATATTTGCTACTGCACATGTGTTTACACACTGCTATTTTTTGAATACGGTTCAATCAGTATAAACCTTGCAAAAACACATCAGTACTTTCCTGTTGCACATCAAGTGTCTTCCATCACCGCGTTCACTGTCGTTAAAAGATAAAGCAATATCTACGCTGAATTTTCGTGCATAGATGAAAGTTTAGACATTGGAGTCTAGGGTATTGCTGAAAAAAATTTTTTGAACATTTTTTTAACTAAAAAAGGACGTTTACCTTCTGTGAAAATTTTTATCCAACCAACCAAAGAGGATGTTTTTCGTACAGTGGTCTTTAAGTACATGACGTATTTCAATGGCTTGAAGCCAAGCTGTTGTAGTATCTTACTTTAGCACGCCAGAACGAAAGCCGGGCTGTGAAAGCGCAAATTTCACAAGCTTTCACGCAATAGCTTTTTTTCGGTATAAGGTGCTCAGGCACCCAAGCAAGCTCGATGTTTCAGCCTCGATCACGTGACTATGTTCAGAAAATCGTCAAAGTCCAATCGCTTGTGCTTGCTTTTGTTTGGCAGAAACTCGCAGATCATTTCCTCCACATCTGCATCGGTGAACTTGAGGCGTAGCTCGATAAGCGTTTTTCGGAGGTCATTTTCGTCAATGTAACCGTCACCTGCAATAAAAAGTGATTTAAAAAGACAGTATTTGCGAAGACGTTTTTCAGCCTGCACTTCCTATCACGATATATCAGGCTTTTAGTTTGCTTCAGCGTATTCATCTCTGCGGTGATGAAGGACATAACTAGTATATTTGGATTACAGAAAATTATACTGAGGAGGTTTTCGTAAAAAGTCCAGAAATTTTATACACCTGGAACGTGACAGCAGTTTTAGAAAAGCTACACAAGATCTATCCACTGTTTTCCTCTAAATACATGAAACGATTGCTTGTGAGATTCGAAACAACCGTTCAGAAGGTTTACAGACGATTTTTACAACCTTTGAAGATCATAATGGCAAACGGAGTTACCAACAATCGATAAATGTAAACACATTGTGCCCAGTACGATAGGCCTTCCGTGCTTTTTCCTTGGAACTCAACAAAAAACACTACCTTTGCACCTTATACAAAAATTTGAAAAAGTTTGGCAAAACCCTAAGTTTACAAAAGCCAACGTACCGTTTCGGTCAAACCTTCTAAACACTCCCTCCCACTCTTCATCTGGGTCTTCATCCTAACAAAACGACATGGTGAGTATAAGACTTCAGGTTATAAAGACTTCAAACTTTATTAGACACATCCAGTCGGTTCTAGCCTAATAGGAATTTTCTGTTTGTCAAAAATTTAGCAAAGCAAATTCCCAACCAGGTTTGATAAAATTGATAGCAAACATAAAATAACCACCGCTGCAGTTATTAAATTGAACGAGAAAGTGATCGAAGTGGCAACAAAGCTACTGCGCTTGGTAGTTTTGTTGCAAAACTAACTTGGCTGATGTGTGCGAGGAGTGCAAGGAAATCGTGGAAATTGAGGCATCCAGTGCCGCTGCGGTCGACCTCCTGGACGAGGTTTTGAATCTCTTCATCAGTCGGCTCCTGGCCGATCGCCCTCATGACGATGCCGACCTCCGCCGGGCCTGAAATCGTGAAACCCCAGGTTTGTTGGCGTTTGTGCGCAAACCCGGTTTTAATATCATTTCTCCGAGACGACAATTTATCTTTTTTTCCATGAAGTGCCAGTCAGCGCAAAATAACTAGAAACACATTTCGCAGACAGTGAGAGGCTAACTGCACCGGTCTGCCGCACCGCAGGAAAATGGTGATGGTATTTGCGAACGACGTTTGGCAACAATTAACGGGTTTACAGCAGAAATATGAACTTGGTGTTTCCGATCTGGTATTGAAAATTAAACCTTTTTAGTTATGCTTCAAATACATACATCAACACAAAAATAAAAAGCACAACCCCTTACGTGGTTATAACCAGGAATGCGCAAATCCCTGTTATGTTTCGCAAAGATGCGTAATGCAGTTTTTCGCTCCTGTCGAAATGTGCGTAAGTTTTGTATTTGTGGAGACGGGGGTTATTTTGCCAATTTGGCCAATGGTTCCTTTCGTTTAACAAAAAAAAACAGCCATTTTCGTCAAAAGACTTTGCACATGTTGTTGCAAAAGTATTGCGAAACATTTCACTTTTTTGTGATCGGAATTCATCGTAATATCATTTCGCCGTTTTGGCATTCTGTACCTTTTGTATTTGAAAACCGCACAAGTATCCTCGAAAATGACATTTTTGTATGTATCAACGTAATTTATTTCTGTTGCATGTAGAACAACAAGCTTCGAGCAGAATACGATTTTGATATTCAATCGACCGTCAATTAAGGTCACTGGGAATTTTTTTGCATTTTTTTGCCTTGCTGGTGTCTTTATTATGCGTACCCATCACATTTCTTTGAGAAAAATTATGTTTGTTTTTGAAAAAAATGTTTTGAAATACAACAGATTCGTTTGCTCGGGTCAATTTCTGATATGTTGAAAAACGCGCCTGTGTTCCTGAAACGTTTGGAATGATTTGTGATGGTTTTAGTTTTTGTCGGTTACCTGAGCAGGGTTGAAAGTTGCTGCGCTTTGAGTTTCTAGTGATTTTTTCACATTTTTGAAACGTTTTAGCAAATTACGGAGCCTGGTTATGTGCAAAGCTTTTCAGCACAAGGTACTTTGTCTGGTTTCAAATCCGATCAACTACTCCCAAGTCAAATTATACTCATAGAATTTTTATGAAGATGGTTTCAAATGAGATTTAAGACCATAATTTTGTTTCTTGTTATGTGACGAAAATTGGATAGCTATCGCTGGTGTATGATCATTACATGTTCAAAAATTTACGACGAAACTGAAGTCAAACTGCATTGGCCTGGCTCCTGAATCCTGATGCCTTTGTAGAAATATTGACGAAAAAGTATCGCGATAAATAATTTTCACCAGCAAAACTTTCCTTACCAAGCTATTGACACAGTTTCCTTATTATTTTCGCCAGACCTGTTAGATATATTTTCAGTGGAAGCAACTGTGGCAACAATATATTGCGCAAAAATCGCAAAGAATCATTCTCGGCCAAGTCCAACAGTATAAACCGAATGTGGTACACTTGACCAAAAGAATGGAAGACGTGGCAGTTGGATCAAATTCAGCTTTTCGTTTGTGTCGAATGCGTACTTTTAACTATAGCACACTGAGACATGTCACAACTTTGTTTCTAAATGATTGTGCTCACAAAAATCGTGTACAGGATGAACAGCATGAAATGAGAATTTCACGTGCACGGGTTAGTGATTGATGTGAATGCTGTAAGCGCAACTGCAAGCAAATTGACTCACACACCACAATACTCTCAAGAGCAAAAACTCTTAATCTATTATTTATGTTTTTGGTTCAACGTTGTCCAACAACTTTTGAGCAACGGGCCATTTTACAGAAACGTGACAACTCACGGGCCGCTTCCACTAAAATTGTGTATAAAACAGATTCGCCAGATTTGAAACTGAAAAAGGGAAGATAAATGTGTGTGTCACTAAAATTATTGCACAAAGAGCAATTTGTTAAACATCTCTATCAGTGGGATGCCTGTGGCTGAGGCTGATCTGACACTAACTTTGCTTCATCAACAATACCAGGTTAGTGGCAGCAGGTTGGAGACTATCGCCCAGTGTTTCGACTGCCATTCAATTTCTGTTTTTGTATTTAACTTCACCAACGTATGTATGTATGTGTTTTCAAACACGGAGTGCACTTTTAGTGTGAAATTTTTCAGTTTCGGAAGTCTATCTCTGCTTACTAACTTCCAGAAGCTCTATAAGGTCTGGTCTAACGCCTTTAATATAATATTGCACATTTTTTTTATGATGTTTTGCTTGTTCTAATTAAAGTTACCTACATCACACAACATTAAATCAATACCGAGAGAAGCCCGTGGGCCTTGAAAATTCTGTTCGCGGGCCACATGTGACCCGCGGGCCTGTGGTTGGACCACACTGTTCTAGCCATTTCACGATCACTACGTGGTAATAACAATAACTTACTTATCGCTCCTGTATCATTCGGATCCAGCATGTAGAAAGCTTCTTCGTAAACCTCCAACAGCTCCTCAGTGAGCTGGTTGGCTCTTAGTGACGGCACTCTGCCAATGGAGCAACGAAGAACATTGCTAGTCATTTACGCGCCACCACTGTGCAACAAAAAGCAAGTCACCATCAACTATCAAATGTGCGTATCTATTCCATATCTGCGAAGGAGATTGAGGCTCGCGCGGTTATCAGTTTATGGATTATAAAAACTATTTGAAAAACGAACCGATTCTCTCGGGCAAAATACAACAAAAAGCATTACCTCATTTTCCAGTTAGCTTCCGATCCAACGCTCAGGGTGCTCAGGATGCTGACATTGCTGCAGTAACGATTCTTATCGCGCAGGCGTCGTTTGTACTGCCTGGCCTTCTCTTGCGCCATCCTGCGATGTTGGCAAACAGAGACTACGGCAAAATTTCTTCAAACTCTACAAAAAGCATTTACCGACATTCACGTCTTCTGAAATGAAAGTGCCAGTGTTATTTGCGCGTGATGAAAATTAACATCTACAGCAAACCAGAGGAGATGTTTTCAATGTTCACAACGGATTATTTGTGTTATAAAAGGATAGGCACATGCTTGCCGCTACATGTTGTTCATGGCACTGCGACTGTAACAAAAGCACGTCATCAGCCCAGTTGAGTAGATAAGAGTGGTGGTGTTGACAACGCTCGACAATAAGCCGATGAAATAACGCTGATCGCAGCCAAATTTGGTTGTGGCTGGTCAGCCCTTCACAAACAAATGTCGAGCTTCGAGTAAGCGCGGTTGCCAGGTGCGAGCAGGCCCCAACAGCTCGCAGGACAAGCAGGCACACTTTGACGAACTTCCCTCTTATGCTATAATATCCGTCTCAGCCAGAAACAACTGTGTACAGTGCGGCCAACGAAGAAATCTGTTATGATAGCCAAGAAACAAGGTAGTTCACACTTCACATGTTGCAAAAATTTTTTCGCTTCGAATTTGAAGAAATGTTTTTCAGAAACAAGACGAATACACACGTCCTACAATGTCTTTGCAGCTTTTTTAAAGTACAAATAAAGAGTTATTCGTAACATAGGAAACATAAGAACAGTTGCAATAAATTCAACATTTTGAAGCAACAGCGTTACAGCAGCTGCACTGCAATATCAACCGGCAAGTGCATAACACTGCAATGTAAATGTCTATGGTCTATGGAGTAATAAGACCGGAAAATAAACTTCCCAGATTTCAATAGCTGCTATGACAGCTTGTTTTCTGTTGAAACTAGTAGCTGTTACAAAATGTTTCACACCTGACAGCAAAACTCAAACGGGCATTTTTACGAAAACGAAACAAAAGTATAGGTGATTTCTACTAAGACATCAATCTGTCAATTCTTGGATATACAGCACCAACAATAATTTTAGAGGTTAGGTTAGGTTAGGTTAGACATGTGAATATTTTTTGCAAGAGGAATCTCACGAGACCCAATAAAACCGTAATATTTCCTAGTCAAGTTACCTTGAATAACTATCGCCCATTGCCATTCTAACACACACACTTTATAAAAAAGTCAGTTATTCTTAAAGAGAGGCCTGATGGAGCATCACATGGTCCGAGGTTGATGTTTTAGTGGGCCTAAACTATTTTTGAGTCCCTGCTGGGGTTGTTGAGCTACGTAGGCTGTACACACAGCACGATAACCTTTTCTCAAGCTTTAATGCAAGTACGGTTTTCGTGTAAAGGTGTATGTGTTTCGTGCTGAACAACCTGTTCCTATGGAAGAGTTCAGTGTTCAAAACAGATGGATCAAGGGAAAAAACGAACTAGAATTAACAGGGCTGTCTATTAAATCTGTGACAGTGTGACAGGTTAACAAGCTGTGGCGTCCGTGAGACGCACAACGGCTCTCAGTCGTTACGCATCAGCTCTTTTCCTGTCCAGCACCAGACAAAAGCAAACGCTTTGAAAACGGATGTTTTGTTCACGCAAGCGTGAATGACGATCCCACAACTGACGGTGATTTATGGTCAACATTCAACATTCAACATTGAGACACCTCAAATTCGCCCGAGACACCAGGAACAGATATCAGATCGCACGTCTCTCACAGTTAGCGCTCCAAGGAATACGCACGTAATTCCAAGAGATTCGGCAAGCAGTTGATCTCATCAAATGTTGATTCTGACCTAAAATATCCACTTTTTGGAACGTTTGTTTAGGCATCATAAACAAAAAATGTGATACAATCATGATCATGGTTACGATAGCTAAAAATGCCTTCTTAGTCGTATTGCCTAAACTAAATGGATGGCTTTTCCCTGCCAAAAATCTTTATTGTTAGAAAAGGTCAGGTGTCGAAGTCACATAAGCGCTGAGCAGGATCACAATCCAGCACGAAAAATTACTTTTTTTCAGAAAAATAACAAAGATTACGTACCTGCTTCCAAAAAAAGTTTTTCATTTGAAGTAACAAAAGATGGCATTTACTTAAAGCAAAAACAAACACTAAGTCACAAGGAATGGCGGACAGACATCATAAGCAAGCAGCAGCAGCAAGTTTAATCAAACTCAAACTCTGAATACCATACACTGACTGTTGTGTTCAACGCCTCACCCTTATAAACACGGCATGCCTCGACGGAATTCTGCGCGGCTGAAGTAAGTATCGTAGCGGTGATGTGGCGCCTAGAACGTGAAGTCCTTCAAACTACAACGAACCCTTTTGTCAACAACAATTCCACTCGCGTGTCCTCGAAGAGTTGTCCAAATAGCAAACGAGGTAACGCCGAACCAATACCTGCTATCAGGGGCGGCTCGTCTAGACGGGCTGCAGCCCTCCCTGAAAAATGTCAGGCAAAGATTCCGCCAAACGACCAAACTCGCTTAAGTTTGGATTAGTTACCAAAATTTCACAACACAATCATTTTCGGTACTTCCGACACCATTTTGGCTCAACGTTTCCTAGGAATCCAACAAAAC
>JGI24158J21664_10006182_pt1 | contig 15752 bp, 11 predicted proteins | sample Ectturendosymbi3_FD_21664 | JGI IMG/M metagenome (IMG submission 21664)
GATNGCTATCTCTGCCACAGATAACATCTCTGCATGCAGAGATAGCAGTTTTTGTGCTAAATCTGTCAGATATAATATTTTTACAAACGGCGCCCCATACAATTGCTTTAGACGAGAGCACAGATGTATTGGACACAGCACAGTTGCTGATTTTTATCAGGGGAATTGACGAACATTTTTGCATCACAGAAGAATTGCTGTCCATGGAAAGTCTCAAAGGCACTACTACAGCGCAAGATCTAAAAATTTTGGAAATATTGGTACCGGCTATCGGTCCATGAATGGCCAATGTATTGGTATCGGCCACAAAAATACCATATCGGTTAATCTCTTACTGTAATAACAATTAGACATATGGGAAAGTGAAGAGGGAATACATACTACCTAAGATAGATTTCCAATGCACATGTTATTGACATTTGTTTTTACATTTGGCTGATACTAAAGTTAAAGATTTTTCTCTTGTCAAAAACAAATTCTTGACCTCTCAAAAGGTAAGAGCCAATTCAAAGATATAGATGTCATTTTCAGTCTTAGCAGCCCAAAATTACCAGAAACACTATATATCTTGGCATTCAGAAAAATTTTAATTGGCTTGTGAAATGCATGCTTCTTTTCAAGTGGTTTGATTGGATTGGAGATATTAGTGTGTAATTAGGGCTTATGAAATGTACATAATGTGGTGTTTTCTTGTTAAATTTATTTTCCAACAAGTTGAAATGGTGGTTTCTCAAAAAAATGCTTAACAAAGTTTTGATCTCCAAAAATTTTAAGGATATCAATAAAACAGACAACATTTGAGATAGGAGCCATTGGCCTTGGTTGCAGCCTTTGTTTTAAACAAGTTGATTTTGTGTTTCATATGTTGAAATGCAAGCTCTCTTGGTTTGTTTTCTTACATAGTAAATCTTTTTTTCAGCTGTCAGCTTATTGTGAAAGTGAGTGTAGACTTTGATTTGTTTCTACACAAAACTGATGAGTTGGTTGACTGGGATTTGGTGGAAAAAGTGGTGAGTTTTGCCTTCTGTACTTGACAGCTAAATTACAGTAATAGCTATGTGTTAACATTGGCAGTTTTCATGGGACAAATAGTTCTTTCTGTGTGTGGTATAAAATGATGATGATCCATAGTTCATAGTGGATTGTTATGGTTGTAAAATTATAATGCTGGATTTGCAAAACTTTTACAGTGTCTGTGTTTCTAAGATTTTGCAAACTGGATAAGGCATGTGTTTTACATAGTTAGCTAATTACACTGTAGTCAATACTTTACTACCCTTTATGTTACAGAGATATTTTTTTACTAAACAGCCAAAGGAAGCAGGTCAAACTTGGATATGCATTCAAAATTTTCTAGTAAATGAAAAAGAAATTATATCGTAGACTAATGTCATCTCAATTAGCTGCTTCTTTGGTAGTTTTTTTGAACAAGTTACGCAATCGAGTGGATGTGCTAGCAGTTATTAGTTGAACAGCTTTAGCCACGCTTGATGCATGGTTTATTTATTGCTTCTGTTGATGTACTTCTGCTTTAAAGTTATATTTTTCACAATGTGACAAGTTCAGTTTGGTATATATATAGGCTTCCGTAATTTTTACAATTTTCCTGACTTTTCACTTTAGGTACACACATCTGTGAAGGAGAGTCCATAAATCGTTTTGTTTCAATGGTTTATAGATTTGTTTCATTAGTGATGTCGTTGCGTTGCGCTTATTAACCTACACTGCTAGTCATGATTGCTTATATTTTTCAGAATATGTGGAGCCATGAAGTGCCATTTTGTCCGATTTGTCTCGACACTCCCTGTGCAGCTCGCATCACCAAATGCGGCCACATTTACTGCTGGCCGTGTATACTACATTACCTCGAACTCGACCACCGTTCGTGGCGAAAGTGTCCTATCTGCCATGAGGCTATACATAAATCTGATTTGAAAAGGTATGACGCTAATTTCTGTTTTTTGGGGTTGGTGCAGTTAATCTTTGAATTCTAGTGGTTTCTAATGACAATTGTGCTTATCTTATCACAATTTTCAGGCGTTGTGTTCTCGTTTATTTTGCATTTCCCGGGCAGACGATATGGGTTTCTTTAATATTCAACTACAGACAGTTAATGAAAACGTGTCATAATGAACCAACCGAATGTAACGGCTTGTCAAAGTGAAACTAGGTGTGCACGGTCTTATACAATATGTCAACTGCGTCTGCAGCGTATGGGGAGCGAAGTGTGGTACGTTGATGCTGGGTTTTTCTTTTCGTTGAGGCATTTCGGTTATTTTTCCGAAATAGCCTAAAACCGTCTGTCATTTTTCCGTTGTCTGATTTTTTATGACTGAAAAAGGCATTGTAGCCGAATCGACTTAATTTTTTCGATCATTTAAGAAAACGGCGTTGATGTCATTGTATTTGCAAGTAATGATGTGGTAAAAATAGAAAGATTTGATGTACTCTGTCCTTATCAAAACATGGATAAACGTTCTGAAAGTGAAAGAGTTCCTGTTAATCGTTTGAAATGCTGTCCTTCTATCCAAACATTCCGAACAGAGGAAAATACAATGCTATAGCAGGTGTTGTCTTTTGAGCACTAGAGGTAGGTGAGCTTCACGTCACTCTAGTAGAGCTGAGCTGGGGTTTATTAAAGCCACGATCAAATTGCGCAGAGTTAGGATAGTTCATTGAGAATGTCTCCATAGTGTGTGTTTGTAGTATGAAGCTAGCTTGATTGGAATGCACTGTAGGAGCAGAGAGTGGTTTTTGGAACCTTATAAAGTTCGCTGATCTGTGTACGTTTATAGGTTTCAACATTAAAAAGTCTTGTTGTTTAGATATAAGCCGCTAAAACTTGACTGTAACCTAGGTACTTGGTCGTAACAATTTTTGTAGGTGTTTCAGCAACAAGCGGTGGTACAGACTTGGTTTTGTGGGTAATGAAATTCTTTCACCAGTGATATGCCCTCAGGTGTGATGAAGTGAGCTGGCACAGTAAATGTTCAAACCGTGGATAGTGACGCATTCATTCGAAAAACTTTTGTCTGTTTTCCAGTTTGAATGAGTTACATGTTTGGTGTGCATTCATTCACAATTTGATTAAATAGGCTTAGCAATGACTGACTGCAGATGTTTACTTACCATGGTGTACTTGCAATGTATCCTTCGGTCTGCATTAGGTAGTATCGCATGTACGAAGTGCATGAGTAAATCGTCAGAGAAGGTGTGTACATGGTAAATATATTTGGTCTCAGAAGTTTGAGATTTCAAAATCCATTTGATTTGGCGCACATGGTTGATAGGACAATTGTAAAAATTTGTTCAGCAGGCAAAGACGTTCTCAACACTTCGTGTTTTTTTCTTTTTGTTAAAAAACGTATTAACAGAACATTTCACATTATTTAAGTGAAAAGTGAGGGCGTTGTCTACCTGCTGTTGCAACGCTGGGCCCAACACGTTGCCATCGCTTTTCAAATTTTTTTGTGGAAGGTTGTTTTGAAGATCGTCATGTCTTTTTTGGTGTTTCTACAGTGTGTCCGTACACAAGGAGCAACAATACATTGTCCAGAGTCTTGTAACCATGCGATTGATGAAACGCAGAAAGTGTTCAACTGTAGCAATCCCGTTTGCTGAAGAAGCGGGCCTTGAAAATGAGATGTTCAAATACCAGGGGACTATTGAATCCATCGTGCCTGTTAGCATTGATTTGATTGTATTTCTGATACAATATACGAAATTCACGTTAAAGTTTTAGAAACATGCTTTGAATAGTTGCTGTTATTCACGAAATGCACATTTTATTTTCATTTTTATTGTAGACACAAAGAAGCATGAATTACTTGATTGCGGATAATAACCAGCTCCTTACAGATGTTGTGCAAGTGGAAGTGGAACAATTAAAATACAGACTAGCTGTCGATGCTGAGGTACAGCCAACTTATCTTTAGTTGAGGATTAAGCGTGGATGTTGTTACGATTTGAGGTATCGCACCAACTATTGAGTTGTCAAAATGGCTCACAGGCCTTGTACAACTAGATCTTCGCCCTTCTTTCCACTTTGCATTTGGTGTTCTGTTGCCTACTGTTCTAGGGTTCCAGTTAAATGCAGCATGTCTTCTGTATTTTAATGCGTACAGTTTGACCAAAGTTGTCCTACAACTGTAGTAAATCTGAGTTGTAGGACAACTCTTCAGTTGTTGAGGTTCTTTGTAATGAAGCGATAGTCTGTAGATAAATTTTTGCACAAGCTGGGCATAATCCACTCAAGTTTTAACATTCACAGTTTTGCGCAGTCAACCACGATTTCACTCTACGCAGTTCAAATCCAAAAACCCAGATCTTCAATGAAAATAGCCCAGAACCTCATGACGTTGTTACAAACCCCCAGATCTGTGGATAAAATCTGGCAGCTTCGTGCAACCTTACTTGGCGCTGAAGTTACGTACGGCCTGACCTGGTAGTTCTGCTTCTCGTAAGAAAACTTTCGCACGCGCCGTGACGACTGCGAGGATGCTCCATTTTAGACATTGTTTAAACGTTTCCAGGAATCCGAGAAGGAATATATTCAGCAATCACTGAACATGTGCGAGCAGCGAAAGGTTGCTCTGCTTGAGTCTCTAAGAGCAGAACAAAGCGTAGCATCCAGGGCTAAATCAGGTAACTAACTACATTGATTTCTTTCGCAATAGCTACTTACACCAGTTTGCTTCTTGATGCATTTGGTGTATCTAACGTTTTGTTGTTGACTTGTTTCATGGCGTTACTTTCCATGCCACGGTGTTTCACTGTTCATACTCGATCGTGTGGAATTTCAAATATCCCCCTTTTTAAACAAATTATTAAACATGCGTTTAGCTTGCTTTTCTGATCATAAACATAGATTTTTGTGTGTGCTTCATGCTAGCATCAGGTATGCAGTGATAATACTAAAAAATTAAATGTTATTGACTAAACGCACGCGCTACAATTCGTGATCGCGACGAAGTACTTGGATGGCAGTATGCATATCATGTCTATGTCTTATGAGCATGTCGACCGCAGATTAAATCACTTTGCTGACGCAAGACGTCGAGGATATCTTTTCGGCTAGGAAGGCCAGAGCTGTGCTTGTTGATCTCACAGCAACCTACGACACTGTATGGCATCGCGGCCTTGCCCTGCAAGCTGCTGCGATTGATACATGACAGCACGTGGTTCGTATGATCATGGAGCTGGTTGGCAATCGCAGCTTCAGCTTTACCACTGGTAATAAACAATTGAGCAGGTTGCGACGTCTCGAACAGCGTCCCACAGGGATCCATCCTGCCTCCCCTTCTCTTCAGCATCTACACCTCTGACATGCCAACTACCGTCTCCAGAAAGTATGCATACGCCGACGATCTAACATCAGCAATGTTGATGGAGATTTGGAGACTGGCTAGCAATGGAAGTAATGCCGAGCAAAGGCATGACAGCCGTATGTGAATACCTCCAGACCTGGACGTTCAACCTTAGCACTACAAAAAAGGTGTCGGCAGTCTTCCATCTCAACAACAAGGAAGCTAAACGTGAGCTGAAAGTCAATTACAACGACGAAACCTGCCCTTGTGCCCCGCGCCCAAATACCTCGAGTGACGTTGGACAGGACGCTCATCACCGACACTTCGAGTCACTTTGCAAAAAGTTGGCATCACGCGTCGCCCTCTTGAGGCGGCTTGCTCGCTCGGGCTGAGGCAACAACGTTGCAAACAGCCGCCTTAGCCCTTGTCCCTTCAGCAGCAGAGTACTCCGATTAATGTAAACAAATTTCGCCAAAATTGACTCAGCACAGCTGATGTGTAACAAAACATGGGAAATTTGCCGAAAGTAAACAAATTTTCAAGTCCGAACCTCATGTACTAATATTCCATGCATATCTGCAATTTTCGAACAAAATACGGCATGGGTCATGTACAGACTACTACCAAAGGTTGCTGGCGGCATTTCATTTTTTTTCATGTAGTTTTTGTGTCACTTATTTGCCTACTCCCTGCTTTTTTCGGCGTGCACCTGTATTTGTTTTATTAATAATAAAATATTTTCGACATTCAACAAGCTACTTTTTTAAGGTCAGACAAGTTTGAAAATAATTTCTGCGTTGTTGTAAAAGCCGTTTCTGCACCGTAAACGTCCTAGTAATCCTGGGTGGGGATGAAAATTATATATAGACAGGAAAGGCAGTGGTTACTGAACCCGTTTTTCAAGAGTTACCTGAGCAGGGCTTTAGGGATGTGTCATTATTTGGAGGGTTTATTGTCTTCCAAATGGGTTTCTAAGCATCTACATTTTAAACCGATTTTCATGTGTCGCAAACAAACTCACTGAGCATTAATTCGTTTGACGGCTAAATTCTTGCATCATTGCAAAACACGTTGTGGACGTCTTTGTTGACACGGTCGCAAACCGCACGAAAACTCGGAACTCGTTGTTGAAAGTAATAACAATTTATTTCAGTTTTTAACAAACCATTTTAACTTATTATTACCAGAGTCAAATTTTCATTTTCCACGTGAAGTATTTCTTGCCATGAGACAATTTTATATTTGCAGATCCTCTGGAAGGTTCTGATAGTAACAATAACAACAGCAGCCAGTCGAACATTGAGTTGGTATCGAATGAAAACCTGACGGTACATCCAAAGGAATCCACCTCCGAATATTTTTACTTTTACCAGGTATTTTTTGTTATTTAAGTTGTTTCGTTTTTGGTTATCACAGAAAAATGCACCTAGTTTGATCGGTTCTTCTCATCTGCTGACTGTTGAATATGATTCTGTTTAAAGAAGAGCTTAAGATACCTGCTCAGTAGGCTAAATATACACATCATAATGTCAAATTAATTTCTGTGGAGGGTTTCCTTGCGATAGACAACTGACTTGCATTATTTCCACACTACGGTTTTAATACATGGCATTGCTCACTTTCCGAACTTGAAAAACCTATGCATTAAACAGAAATCTGCCACAGAGTGTGATCAGAAGTCAGTCTTTCTCGTACATATGGTTGTTGTACTTCTGATGTTTCAACGGAAATATTCCGATTCTTATATTTTTGTTAGTTTGATTCTCCTCACAACCTTTAACGATCTTTTGTGTAACTTTTGCTAAGGCGAAGGATGGTCAGCATATATACATGCATCCAGTCAACGTGCGTTGCTTGCTTCATCAGTATGGCAGTTTCAATTGCTGTCCTCAAGAAATAACTGCGAAAATCCTTGAAACTGAAGCGCTTTCAATGAATGAGGTACTAAGCTTTTTGCAATGCATTTTAAAAAGCGCGCAATGGCATGACCTTGCACCACACAGGGCGTCGTTTATTAGCGCGTTGTTAACCTTTCTGAAATTTGCAGCGATTATTCAGATATTGTTGGAAGTAGAAAGGGGATTGGATAACAAACCAACAGAGCAAATCCATGGCTTTTTCGCGTTTGCCCTAACGAAAGAGGAAAATGTGTTTGTTGTTTTGAAAATCGTTTTCGCGAAAGAAATTGCATCTTGTAAAAATCATAGCAACATGGCATGCTTGTATTTCGCGCGCAACTCTCTTCAAGCTCGTATCGAAGTCTTGTATAAAGTGTAGCACTACTAAAGCTACAATTCATGCCACAATGCAAGTTGGAACTGGTCAAGGTTTTTACGCACGCTGTGTGGCCTGCACTGGAAATAACCGATAAATCAATACTGCCAATGCCCTGGCACTGATGCTTGGCGCCTCCCAGCAGAACCATTGCGACTTGTTACATTCAACAATTGCTGTTGTCGCTAGACACGATACCCACGCTTTGTTTATACTTCGCGGTAGCATCGTGATGTATGTGCCGTGAAGTTTGTCAAGACATGAACATCCCGTTCATTTCCCTGCTCTTTTGCTGCGCAACCGCGCATGACGTCTCGAACATCATTGCAGTGTGACCTGTGCAAAAACTAAAATGAACGCACCAGGCATCATCCGCCGGTCGGTCAACGCACTTCTTCGTTTTTTTAGTTTTGCGGCACAAGAAAACAGTAGCGGTTGTAGGTTGGCAATGCTCAGACGTGACGCAGAATACATCGGTTGGACTTGTTTACATTATCCGTATCTTTGGCGTACTATGGATATTATGGCATTTTTTTTATTTTTTGCCCTTTCTGATCGCATTGTTTGTGCTGTTGTTTCCGGTAACCTTGCGTAAAATCATCATGAAGACAACTTATTTTTCATAATGCCAAATTTCTTGAAATCTGTCGCGCTAAGATCCTTTTGCGATGCAGGCAACTCGTAAGCGTCATCGCTACTTGAGCCATTTACCTTTGAACCTGGAGTTTCAAATTGCTGAACTTGACCTTCGACCTCCGACGGTAGCCAAGACGACCCTTGATGCTTTTCGCGAGCACCTGGACCGTCGCGCTGCGCAACGTAAACGCAAAGCACGAGAAGAAAAACGTGTGTTGCGAAAAGCACAAACTGAAGAGCTTCGAAAGCAAGGAAAATGTGAGCTAATTAATGCTTAATTTTTCTTGGGTAATAGTGTAAATTTTACGAGAAACACTCCAGAGTGCATGCTAATGTTTTTTAATTGAGGAATATGAAGTTGAAAAATGATGTTGTTTTCAGTTATTTTTCTTCGTTTCCTTTTTTGTAGTCTTTGCAGGTACGAGTAAATATTTTTATTTACGGAATGTCTATTTTCGTTTCATTGGTCTGATATGGAGAAAAGATAAACCCGTACGGTATTATGAAAAAATGAGTAAGTTTTTCCCCATCTTAATTATGTGGAGTAAAAACAATGTGCTTTGATTTCAACTTACTGCTAAGATTGTTTTGCTCCACAGCATTCACTGTTTGACCGAATAAATCGATAGTTCGAACTATCCCTTGCGTACCATAATAATTTATTTGACAGGCAATCTTCAGCTGGGGTAAACCTTATACTAAGGTTGAACATTGTACCGATTCATCGACGACCCAAAGGCAGCTTCGCTCTTTGATTTACTAAACGCAGTGTCGTAAACATGAGTGCGCTGTGGTTTTGACGCAAGTCCTGAGAAAACGAACTTTCAAACTGTGGTGCGTTTCGCGTAGTTCGCGCGTTGATATGCGTAGGCAACAATTTATTATTCATCTCCATAGTGTGCTTTTGAGCCTCGTATAAGATTCAGTAATTGTCAGTGGCCATAAAACACTGACAACGAAAAGAACATGGCAGAGGCTTAATTATGTCGCCCGACAAAAACATTTCGCTGCGGAAGTTCCAATCTGGACTTCTGTACTGGTGTCGCGAGTAAAGCTTATATGCACACGGGATGCTTCTAGTGCGGTGCGTCTGTTGTGTCTGCGACTGGTGCGGTGAGTTCAATGCGCCGTTGTATGCACACGTATGCGCATGAAGCGGTGCGTTCGTTGCGCACGCCCTGGGCTGAACGAATGATTGAGACCCGAAAATCGGCAATGACGTTGGTGTGCTGCAGTGAAAGACTGTGTTTTACTTAAGTTCTGCCATCACAAGTGACATATTTTCAGGGTGTTACTAATTTTGTATACCATACTGTTGAACAAAGTTACCCAAGACTTGTGGAGGTACACTGCTCATAACCTTGAAATGACTGGTTACATGCATTCAAAATAAACGCAAATTGCCAAATTTGACTTTGTACAATGCCTCACAAATTATTAAAAAAGTATTGCTGTCCACATTTCAGACGAACAAAGTATTGCATCGATTTGTTGCTACATGGATTGAATGAGGTTTGTGTAGGCCTACCTCCATAGTCATGACGGCTTTCCTTTAAAAACATTGGTTTCATTTCTGGAGGGGTTAAGTATCAAAAATTTAAAGGAGCATGGACAATATCTACAATTAATGTCACACGCAATCCCATAACAAAATCACTAGCAGGGGAATAAACAAGAATAAAATAGCCTTTGATTGGCTTTTGTAAGACAGCAAAACATCATCACTTCACAATATGTGTGATGTTTGCGAAATGCTATCCTTTATTTTATCACTCTTGTACTCCATAACTGATAATTTATGTGACAGGGGTTTTGCCTGTACAAGATTCATCAACTGTTCATTGAAAGTTACACAACTTACTTTCAATTACAGTTTCAAGTAGCCTACTACAAAAAATACACTCATTTAGCATGACCTTGCCAGCACCTAGAATGGCCTACAGTAGATAGTAGATTATGTCGCACAAATAACGACTTGCTTGCGACAAAAACTTCAACCAACAGTAGCTGATCAGATAGGCTGGGTCATGTAGGCCTAAACAGTACAGCAGTTTAGTAGCCTAGCGTATTGGGCCTACTGAAGACTAGATTGATCTTTCGTAAATCCAGTGCGTTTCAGCTATCCATAAACTATTAGCAATTGTTCTGTGGTCGTTCTGCATCCTTTTCTTTACCTCAGTACAAAACACTTAAACAATGTCTACGAGTTCATCACGCACGTCACCGCTCTTTCCGAACTCTGGGCAGTGACTCTGATGCGTCAATATACAAACAGGTTCTACACGAACGCAAACCACACCAGACGCATCAGAAAAGGACGTAACGTCACGAAATCAGACGCATGCGCCCAAAAAATCCAGAGTACGCATGCCGTGTGCATATAGCTTAAACCATCCACTTCGTGATCCTTAGTTGCCCGGTGGTGAATGAAAGTTGATAAAGTGACGGGTGCTTATGCAGATCCGGCAGCTCGCTTAAGCTTGGAGAGTCGACGACAGTTCCCACGGATCCCGTCTCCGTCAGCGCCTGGCTCGTTCTCAGTGCTCCTGCCTTCGCCGGGTACCACTCCCTCAGATGGCGATCTTTTGTCGCATGAGCCTGGTGACGTCGAGGCTTCCGAACAACAACCGTGGAACGAAAGTTTGCAAAGCTGTTCGGTGAGCAGCGCTGAAAGTGCTGGACCGTCATTCGCTCAGGTTCGTTCGCTAATATCATTTTAATACTTCGAATAGAATTTCAAAATAGATTATTCAGAGGTTAATACAGTAGAATTCCCCCATAGCGTCACTTTATGGAACCGGAGAAAAAGCGGCGTTGTACACGAACTGTCGTTATAACCGAACTGCAATAAATTGTTGCTAAAGTGTTTAATTCAGTTCCAGAACGTGGCAAGGCCCCTGTGTGTTCCTTATTGCTGCCACGTACACTTCAGTCCTGGGATTCTTTTTCGCTGAGACACTTAGGTCATTTGTCCCGTGATAGTATTAAAACTCGCTGTAACAGTATTGACGAGCCTATCTTTTCAGACGTTATGACCGGAATGACTTGATTTTGTTCGGTCAATTAAAAAAATCCGTGTATGACTGAAAAATGATCGAAAAAATAAACCCAGCGTTAAGTCTACCGCGTTGCATGTGGGAGCGGAGGCGTTATACAATTAAAGGGTTAAAAGTGTTCTTTGAGCAGGATTTCCGCTAACTCTTTCGTTACAACGTCCTGCCTCTTAATCAAGAAAGTATCTTGTCTTACTTATCAAAATTGTAGTAAACGTCGTTGTTGGGATATCGAAATCTTTTGCAAGTTTTTCCACTTTTGTACCATTTTCGCTATTGAACGAAACAATGATGTGTTACTTTAAACATAATGGGACACTGCTGCTTTTGTTCGACAATTTACGCACTGCTCCACCAAGATCATCGATCAAACTGACGACAGTCGCAACAACCCCTAATCCTGTACAGTAAAACTCCTGTAGCGATTTGCCTCAATTGCTGCTGGTGGCGCAATCCTTGATGCCATTCCCACGTCACACCTTTCACAGATAAACGATTGGCCACGTAGCTGCGTTCCTATTCGGTCATAACAGATTTGTGTGGCTGCTCCACACAGTCAAGCTTACACTTCAAACTAAAGAAAACTTGCAAATGTTAATGCAGTATAAACGAACAAAATATTCTACGGGGACCGACGAAAAATCGTCGCTATTGACCGGCCACCCCTGTATTTTCATTTATTTGCATGCATCTTTTGACCCATATTTGCGGCTGAATCTAACGCTGCATTTGCTATCAACTGGACTTATGGTGTGTATAAACTTGAAATGAGACGTTGTCCCATTAATTGAAAATTGGCAGCAGTTCGTGTGGCTAGTAATTTATATTCGATAAGAGATAGTTGTGAAATAGAATATTACCCAAAGTTCCGAGCTTCTATTTTAGGTGACTGTTTTGTGTTGTAGCCGTTAGACATCGTCACTTATGTGCAGGGCCGGAACCAGGGGGGCGCCCGGTCAATTGCTCCTCGAAAATTTTAAAAATATGATTAGTTGTTAGGTACATCAAGTTACAATCATTTTGCCACCATCCACCCCCTGAAAATATCAGATGGTTGGGATCTCATGTGTAAATCAGAAAAAAATTTTTGGCAGAGACTTATGCCATGCCAACGAGGTTTCGGCAATGTGTGACGAACACACTTGTTATTGCTAGATGTTGAAGTCAGGAAAATCGAGCGATCACATCCCGTGGTCCCGAGTGACGTCAGCCTCATCCAGTGCGGACCACGTGCATGTCGTGCAGTCACGTGATTGTGATACCGGCGAAGGTGTGGACGACCCTGACTACGTGGCGCCTCCCACATACCAGTCGTCCTTCGGCGACGCACTTTCAAGCGCCCTGTCTCAGTTGGAGGGAGCTTCGGTTTCGAGCTCCCAACCCTCCAGTCGCGCAGTTCCGAAAAGCAAGAAAGGCAAAGGTGGTAAAAAGAGCAAGAAGATCCTGCTTTTCAGTACTGCTGGACAGCATCACCAGTAATGCCGCCGCATTGTGCCCAGAGAGATGTTTGGTAGATATGCGACTTAGTTACCAGTTAGCGACGCGTGTGCCTGCATGAAACTGACTTGCCGGTACTGAACTTTTGGTAGCATTACACCTGGAAACTCGTTTTGTGTTCTTTTAGTTGTATATGTTATCTTCGATATCATTGACTCACGTCATTGCAAAATAACTGAAACGTGTCACAGGTGTATTCTGTGTTTGCTTTGTACATTGCCTGAGTTAAACAGAAAAAAATGTTTTCGAAGCTGCTTTCAATCAAACTGATCAATTCATGACAAAATCACGTAAAGGCCACTTACCACTTGCGAAAATGCAAAATGGCAGTTTTTGAAAATATATAACTGATTGTTTGCCAGCTTGCCCTGCTGCCGATTGTAAACTAGTTTGGCGTCCCTGCTTTTTATCGAAAGTTTGATATTTCTGCTCTGTCTTCCTCGCCTGATTTGAAATCTGGTTTTGGGAGTGTAATGTACTTGGGCAGGTCAGGGTATAGACAGCAGCGTGTTGTTCGATATCGTTCAGGTGTTGGTTGCGTGGATTTTTCGCATGATATTAAATTGACGAGCTTACGCATGTTGCGTCACTGGCAGATGTACTCTCGCGGAAATCGTGGACAAGCCCTTTGTTCTATCGCCCAGTGTTGCAGCTCAAAGTCAAGAGTCCGTACAGATCTAGCAGAAGTGTGCATGGACTGGATTTTGGATTTTTTGAGATCCTAACTCCTACTGCCTCCTAGCTAGAGGTGTACAGACTCTTTATTTTTTGAGTCCGGATCCAATCCTGTTTTACAAATTTCCAATCCGAATCGGCTCCTGATCCGCTACCAGCATGGCACAACCAATTCGACTTCTGTTTGACATCGCATAAATTTAAGTCAAGGAAACAACCAGTAACGTTTTTGCAGCAAGTGCAAGATCCAGTCCATGCACACCTCTGCTGCCTCCGAGGTGCAGGTACGTGTACATGATGATTATAATACAGTGGAATTTGCCTAATTCGTCACGTCAAGGGGATTAGAAAAAAGTGACGAATTACGCAAACAAGGTGAAAACTCTGTCATAGAAGCTTATACTTTATCGTAGTAACTCGTATACATAGTGCTCTCATTTGCAGTTAAATACAAGTTTATGACGTTATGGTTGAATACAACAATTAATTCATCTGCTCTATCTGGACTCCTCCATTCAATCAAGCACCTTTTAAATCTTTAATGAACTTTCCGTGTTCTCTCAATGGGGAGTCGGGTCGCACCTCGTGTGTAAATTCGATAAACAAATTGCAAGGTGCAACAATTCTCAGATAAAGATCCTGAATTTGTTTGAATTCCCACACGTACTAGCTGCTTAGACATCCAAAGCGAAACTGCAAATGACGAATTAGACGAACAAAACGCTTCTCAGGGATAGAAAAGGTGACGAATTAGACGAAAAGAAATGTACACAAAAAATAGGGATTCTGCCGGGACCGACGAAAAAGTGACGAATTAAGCGAATTAGACCAGTTCTACTGCAATAATAAAGTATGGGCAAGGAGAGCAAGACGAGAAAGGAAAGTAAGCCGAGATCAACGGTTGTGCTTCAGCCACCTTGGGTTCAACCACAGAGACACGAGCACTGCCCGGGACAGGCTGTAACGCCACAACATCAGAATCGGCTGCCGAGCCAGTCTCCCCTTGGAATGCCGGGTGTGTGATACGTTGACGAAGCGCGTGAAAACGTTGGGTAGTCCAAACCCTAAACCAAAGGCTCTGGCTGGAGGATGTAAACGAACACACAAATGTCACAAAGCAAGATAAGATAAACGAAAGACCCAAAATAGGAGAGGAGTATCTGAACTGTCAAGATAAAATTGAGGAATGGGTCGGTAACGGACAGGAGTAGACGAAGGAAACTGCGAAAAAAATTTGCGGGATGTTTAAAACCTGAATCCTTTCAATAAGATTATCATACAATTTTAAATTTCAAAGACGTTTGCTCGACGTGCTGTGAAACATCTCCAGAAAACGATATTTCCAATCTTTATCAAATTTATTTGCATAGGATCTTTGAAAAATAGGCTGGGTTGAAATGATGAACTACATTGTGTCAGTACTCTGAACTAATTTTCCACAAATACGCGTAACAAGCTAGTAGTTTGCAATTAAAAATTGTATGACAAAAGGATTTAGGTTTTAAATATGGTCAATTTAATTAACGGTGATTACTTAGAGGTGTCGTCAGAACCGCCGCCAATAGGCGGGCTTTACGTTTGTGCGGGGGAGATTTGCTTTCGTGCAGGGGGGGCTTGACATTAAAATTTGAAAAAAATTCTAATTTATAGCGGTTCATATTTCAATTTGGGGGGGCTAAGCCCACCAAAGCCCCCCGTGACGACAGGACTGGGTGTCGTGATGAACTGTAAACAACTAATTACTTGCAAGAAACCAGAATCGAACCTTCAAAACATTTTCAGCAAATAAAATATAGATTATCCATAAAAACCATAACAGTCTTCTGTACTCATTTATGTAAACTATAAAGAATATCAAAATAGTCACGTAATAACGTTATCATAATTTATACATAGTATTGGCTGACAAATTGCAAATCTTACAAAAAAATCCCACAACATATTGCAACTGCAAATGATCGTTTTTTATGAAACACATGTAATTTGGATGTTACAGTTACCCACTTTACACTGCACTTGTTATCGGATTGACGCGTGACCGATTCGTCGCCCTTGGCTTACCTTCGTGAACGCACTTGCGAACTCGATATTGGGGCGTTTTTCCACTGCAAGATTTGCTTCGTGGGTTTGGCCTATGGTATTGCGAAAGCTAGGAAATAGGTGAAAATGAAAAGGTGAAGCTTGAATCCACTACACAAAGGTGCTTTTTTTAGGTGTTGTTGGAATCGCCGAGATGTGATTTTATTTAGTGTAGTCCGCAAAATAACAGCCAGCAGAGAAAATCGTGGAGAACTGCTGGGCGATGAGGTCA
>JGI24158J21664_10006186_pt1 | contig 15748 bp, 9 predicted proteins | sample Ectturendosymbi3_FD_21664 | JGI IMG/M metagenome (IMG submission 21664)
AGTGTGCCCTGAATTCACTGTATTGAATATATATTTTTTATCATTCAGAATTTTGAACAACCTGCGCTTGCCCTGAAAAACAGAATTTGCCCTGAAAATTTTCACTGTATTGAAATATTTTTTATCTTTGACGATTTTTGAGCAACTTGATCTTGCCCTGAAAACAGAGTTTGCCCTGAAATTTTCAAGCCGGGGGGGCGGCCGTCCCCCCGCCTCGTACGCCACTGCTTATCAGGACCCAAAGAGTATCATCTGGAAGTCCATGAACCCAACCCACCCTTCTTTACCCCCAAATTTCCATCCCAGAGCCACTTTTTTGGAATATTCGTGTTATTGGGTTTTCAGCCGTCGCCAAAGCGCAAAAACTGGATCGAAATGGCTAAACGGGGTGCGAGGAAAGAGTTCTTTGATTTTCTCTGAAAATTGCCGAAAACTCAGTGCGGCAAATACACAAATAGGTTTTTTCTCAAAAATCTCAAATGCAAAGGTATATTTTTATCAAGTTCATTGGATTCCGTGCTGTCTTCCGCATCCAGTGATGTTTTCAATAGTCCTCTAGCTTAATCCATTCAGGAGTTATGACCGATCATAGAATCCCAAGCCCGCTGCGGGCCTTAAAGGATAGAAAATGTCGGCAAATTTGGAAAATACCCGCAAAACCTAACCAAGGCCAAATCTGATGTGGCTCTATATCTAGAATTGCTTGGAACGCCCAGGGGTGTAGTGGGTTGGGAACGCGTGGAAACGGCGTTCCCAAAGCTTTTTCACTATAGTAACGTTACTTGAAGGTTTAGATTTTTCATTTCAAGAGCGTTTTGCGTGTGAGGGCATCTGAGCAATATTTGGTGTTAGAGTTCGGCTTTAACCTAAATCAGTGGTATAGCTGGGTGGGAACGCGTGGGAATGGCGTTCCCACACCTCTTTTTTTAGCACTACACCACTGGGAATGCCTTAATAAACATGTGTACCAATTTTGATGCTTTTATGGAAAAGTGAACAATTCGTCAAAAATATCATGCTGTGCGGCTGGACTATGAGTAGTTCTTAGATTATTGAAAAATTTCGCTCATGTACTTGAGACTAAAGTAAATTGTGGATGGAGTTTCTACTATTTGCATAAATAATTACCTTTGTGTAGGTTTTGTTTGGCAGTTTATTAAATTAAAAAGGATCTTTTATTGAACCTGGAGACTGTGTCTAACAGTGGCATTCAAACGCCGAAAATCGGGATCCTTTTTAAGCTGAAGCTATATTTGGCTGTATCAAGACTCGACCGGACTGAGCAAATTTTTTTTGATGTGATTATTCTAACCATATCAAAATTTTTAGTTTTGGTCCGATTTTACATATTTAATAAATTGTGGAAATGCCATAACAGGCAGTGTCTCTTTTGCCTCATGAGGCAAGAGAACTGCTGGAGCTGTTTTGTCGGATTCAAACACGATTGTTTAAAGTGGTTACATGACATTGAGAAGTTCTGAACGCATGACCTGCTTAGTTGAACGTGATGTCTGTAACGGCTCAGTGCGATGGACGAGTGTTGTCATGGTTTCAGTGCTGGCAAGCTGTTGGCAGCTCACTGTCTGCATTGCGCAAACTGTAGGCTAATCTCATTTGGATCTATGCAAAGACGGCATTTGAATGATCGGACAAACGACATTTTGTGAAACGGGACAACTGTTATCTTCTCTTTATTACTAAAGCTGCTGCAATGCTGCAAAAGCTGGGCAAATCAGAGCGTTTATGACCACAGCTCTTGTTACAAAGCCGGCGGGTGACAACTATCACGAAACGAAACCCTCGACACTGGCATCACGCGCCACTGGATGGCAACAACGAGCATAAAGTCAGTATCAAAATGGAACTCGTAGCAACGTGTTATGGCGACGATAACGCGCTGTCATAACGCCCACGAGGCGCATCATAGCTCGTCAGACTTGAGAATTATATAACCTAGAGAATGCGCAACGCTTTAGGGAAAGGTTAGATAGATTTCATAAGTGCTCGGCGTGTAAAACTGTTCTCCATTATCGCAGCAAAGCTCGCATAGCCGCAGTAAGGTCACGACAGACAGACTTCTTAAGGCTGTTTCGACTTCGCTTGCTGCGAGTAAGCCTCGAAGAGCTTTTGCCAATGCGGCAACAAGTAGTTGACAAATACGGCATATTCTTTTTCCCACATCTTCATGTCTTCGTTGGTTACATCACCTTCGCAAAACAACAAATTTCTTAGCGAATCAATTTGTGTATTGGTGGATGTAAAACGCAGTAGGGTTAGTATTTAAACCAGAACAGTCGCCAGAAAGTCGTCAATTAGGGGGATTTACGTCTGTGCGGGGGGGGCTTGACTTTTTTGACAAAAATTCATTCAAATTTGACACTGACCTATAAAGTTTCAAATTTCAATTTGGGGTGGCTTGGAGCTTTGTTTGGGGGGGGCTAAGCCCACCAAAGACCCCCGTGGCGACGGGACTGCTTCAAACTGCTTCCGAAGTGATTCAATAGACACTGCTATGTCGAGACAAAAATCATGAATACACGTTTTTGTGAAAAAAGGAAATTTTACTAATCCGGTCGCCCACAGAATAACAAGGTGTACCTTCCAGTGGGACATCGCAGAGAAGAAACAGACACCCGTTGTAATCAACAAAAACACGAGGTCGAACGCTGCATCTCGGAAGGAATGGCTGAGGACAGAGACTTGGGTCAGGCGGAATTCCTGTCGCCTGCGAAGCCACATTGTTGGCGTAGTCTTTCATCGCTTTGAACCATTTGTTTGCTGTTTCATTTCTGCAAAACCAGAATGCAATTGATTGAGATGAGAGAAAGTCAAGAGTGCGAATGTGTTTCGCATAAAGCTTTTCACTTGTGTTCATTGTCGTTACCAACCACCAGGGTGACAGTTGGTCTCAGTTATGATGGGTAAAACTATGGAGGTAAGTGCAGTTTATGTCGCTGTTGGTGCCAACTAATGTAAGGAGTGTAAATGCATCACCACTACTTGCTGCAGTAAAAATAATCAAGTGTTTTGAATTCTGGTGAGTCTTTGCGTCAAAAAGTTTTTTTAACTTCCGACATCTACTTCAAAGTTCGTCTGCTACACTGAAAATGGAGGTAATTGGTACAAGTGCTATTTGTTGAGATTTTCCGTGTCGAAAGATCAGCGGTTCTGGCGATCATAATGAGGAAACCAACTCAGGGACTGGTTATCCTCACAATACACGTCGCGTGTCACAAAACTAATACAAGAATGACATGAGATCATTTTATGCAAATGTACCCATCAGTTTATGTCAAACCCATACACAGTACAAAGCAGAATGAGAAAAGTAAAAAAAGCACTTTTGTGCGGTCGTTTGTTGAGCATTGAAACATTTAAAAATGTTTCAGCGACAGCCTCAGCAAACCAATCTTTCGCAACTTGTAGTTTTCGGGGGCAGCGCTCCCCCAAATATTTTTGTTCCCCCCCAAACTGTGTTGTGCCCAGAAAAAATTGTTTTAAACATATAATAAGAACAAAAATCTTGCCCCCTAAAAATATTTTTGCCCCCAAACCTTAAAACCTGGCTACGGGCCTGATTTAAAGTAGAATAAGACTCATGGAATCAATTAAATCTTTAAAAATCAAGAGTTTCTGATGATAGAGGTGTTTGTGAAGCTCAACTGCAACGTCATCAAGCCATATACAAACAAATTCGTGATGTTGAAAAGTGTGGCAGAGGTCTTTAAGTTCAACATAAATGTTGCATTTTTCTGAATGAAACGCAGCAGAATTTAAAAATAATGGTCAAGGTATAAATCTTCCGCGTAAAATCTTGTGCAGCTTCGATAACTACCACTGAAAGATATCAGGCCGCTTGTTTCAATGAGACATGTTTAGACTTACGTCCTCTTATGAGCACATGTGTGGGAAAACCCCAACATGACGCAGACTAGGGCCTAAAGCACATGCACTTCTTGGCCAAGCCGATGTCAGTGCACGGCGATGCTGGCACTCAGCAGGCGTCATTTTTAGCTTTTCACTGCCAGTGTTTTGCGTGAACGCAGTTATGTCAGCTTTTGCAAATATGTCCGCCCGCTTAGCACAGTGATGCCGTCACAACCGTTTCTTTGATTCTTTCTGAGTATTTGTGCAATAACGTTCTAACAGGTTTTCCGAATTTGCTCGAAAAGATACTTACTTCCATTTGTTGTAATTTGTTTTCCACAGCTTGGCAGTGGCAGTTTGCTGATATACAGGTGGGGCTTGAGTTGTCAACGTCGAGGCTGCAGTGCAAGTGCGACAATCAACGTCGAACCTCACGATTTTATTTTCCGAAAAGCTTATGAAAGTTGTTAAAAATGTTTAGCGTGAAATTCCACAAAATGCACCGATCAATCAATCAGTAAAAAAAAACACTGGTAGAAAAAGAGAAGCTTTTGAACAATATAATAACGGAGGCCACACACAGACAACCGACGTGCAGAAGAACAACAGTAAAAGGAATGATAAGGGCGTTGTGATCGCGCAGCATCCCCAGCTTACGAATCGCCAAAAATCTTTGGGAAATTAAAAAACGCCAAAACTGTTTCGTTTTTACCAAGGATAGTGCATCTGCGAGTAGACGTGCACTTTTAACTTATTCAGTTGGCAGTGCAGCGTTTGCAATTGTGCAATCGGATTTCCGGATCCTGATCCAGGCACGCAAATATCTGCAAGTCAATTCGAATAATAAACAAATTGAAGAAACATGATTTTATTGCTTTAAGGCTTTGTTTCTACGTGATTTTTCTAAGTCATAGGTAACCGTTCTTTAATTCAATTTCCCTGCGGACGTGATTACTGACGTGAATGCCTCCTAAAAAAGTTGAAAGCGGTGAATTGTCACAAAGGCAAAAGCACCTGCAAAGAAAGTGAATCGAGCTAAGCAAGAGTTGAACTTACGAAGATGAGCAAATGTTATGCATTGACGTTACTGCACGCACAGAGTGATTCTCAGAAAATTTGCTTACTATTTGTCTTGAAATCGACCGTTTTTAAAGCGTTGACAAATTGACCAGACTTCTTCGACCTGACGGAAGCAACGTACTTTTGATCTGAGTTATGTAAAATATAGAGTGTTACGTAACAATGACAATGTAAATAATAATAATTAGAAAAAGGCGGCCGGAATGTATCACAAACTCGAACCTGCCCTTACTTAATTGAACGGCACGACAAATGTCATCACAGCACGGCGCACAATTATCAAGAGTATTTATAGAATAGATATTTTAACAAGAAATACGTCAACCTAAAATAAAAACATGTTTGAGAGAAGACAAGATTATGTCTGTTAGTGATGGTGTCTCCCTTACCTGCACGTACACCGTGATACTCAAAAGCTTTATCTACTTCCACACAAACAACACAAAAGTAAGCGCGGCACATTTGATAACAAATGCGATTTCCAAGCCCACATTACAGATATATTTTTGTATGTCTCATTCCTACAGATAAAATTTGCAAAGATGCTATAAACTCTTTTCCGGTCACTTGCAATAGAGCAAAGCGAATATCTCATTGCGTGGGTGCATGCAGACACCAAAGAAAGCCGGATTTCGTGTTCTTCACTGAAACAGACAGAACGACTGCTTGCTGCTGGTTCACTGATGTTTACAGTTGCTTGCCTATGTTACTTAAGCGCAACATGCAAAGCTGGCGCCTATGGCGTCAAACGATGCGTTCCAAAACCTTACCACTAAATTGGCTCGGTTGAGCTGAACCGAAAAAGCAGTACTGCTTTAGAAAAATGTCATTAGTTGTCTCAAAACTCTGTCAAAATCAAAACAACAGATTTACAAAAGACAGTAAAACATCCTACGCTTGTGCGCATTTTTTGTCTGACTTAGTGGTCAAGCGTAATTGTAACGACGATTTCTTCCAAGCACAACACACTTCCTCCAAGTCCGCCAACCAAGCCATGCAGTGCCAGTGTGATTTGCTGCGATTGTTTCGATCTCATTCAATCGCTGATTGAGAGAAGTCGAAACTATCGAGGCGTAGTTGCTTTTTTAGCTCAGATGTGTTTTCTACTAACCTGCGATTTTTTCTACAACCTGTGTGGTTGTAAATCCTTCAGCTGTTGTTATTTTCTTCAAAAGTCTTTATCTTCATTTAAGATTCTCTTTTACACTTATGTTTCAATTTATTGTATTTTCTATGTCTCTGTGCTTGCATAAAAGTGCATCCTTTAGTCGCTATGTAGAGGCAGTGACCCAGTTACCGCTGCGGCCGTCGTTTCCTGCCCCTGCATTCTTATCGAAGAATATTCTGTGTTCAGGATGTTGAACAAACTGAAATGAACTCAATCGCAGAGCCGTGCATTAATTCAGCAGACTCACTGAATGTGTATCGACAATGGTAACGATAAGCCTGCTTATTGACGTATTGCACATATTGAGCTGTGATGAACTTACCTGGTTTGATGTCGAAGAAACAAGCGTATGTGTACGGAAGCTGAACGGGAACTTCAGTGAAAGTGTCTGAAAAGCCTTGATTGGCGGCGATACTGGGTTGATCGAGCGTGATCAAATACGATTCAGCTTGCTGTGAAAAGAACACTAGCTGGTAAAACAAGAACGGATGTGATAAACTGCTGAGTATGCATTTCGCCAACTGAGTGCACAACCTCAGATCTGCGAAGTGCGTGAAAGCTGAAATATAATTAAAACTCGCCAGCAGTCAAGTTAAACAGTTAAGAATATCTGCGTGAGAAGAATCACCGAACACACATATAAAAGTTGCAATGACAGAAACTAGCTGCGTACGCAACTCAACAGATCACACGATTTACCGTTGCATTCGACTTGATCCTGACACACTGAGTTGTATCAGACACACTCAGAACGTCGAAATCCAACTGTTCTCCTGCTGCTCCAGTTGTGGTCCCGAGTATTGCTTCACTGACAGTGGTGGTTAAAGGCCGAGTTGAAACGGTTGTGGTGCTTTCTACGATGGTGTTGGAGGGAGCCATCGCATGGGGAACGGTGTTGGAACGAGTGGAAACGTCTGTAGGCGTAACTGCAGTTGGAGCTGCCGTGGACGATGCCAACACGCCCTCAGATGCACTTGTCAAAGCATGCGGCCCAGATGTGGGAAGTGTCCTAGAAGTGGCAGCTTCGGTTCGCTGGACAGCGCCAGTCGACTGCGAAGGCGCAAGGGTGCTTGACACACCAACAGACGGCGCGGGTTTGGTTGAAGTGTCTGAACTTGACTGTGCCAGCGTGGTTGCCTGACTATTAGAGCTTGAAACAGAACTGCTTCCTGATCTCGTTGTTGATGTAACTTCGACGGCGATTGCGTCACCGGTGGAAGTACCGCTCGTTTTCGTGGTTGCCATTGTCGCAATCCCGCTCGTAGAAGACACTGTTTGCGCGGCAGGTTCAAGAACAGTGGTGGCGACCGACCCAACTTCAGCAGGGGAAGAAGCTGCGGGGGAGACTGTAGGCATCGCGCTTGTCGCAGCTGTTGTTGGAAGTGATTTTTCTTCTGTTGTTTGAGCGCCATCAGTTTTGCTTGCAGAAGAAGCCGCCGCGTGCACTGACGAAGTTTCAAAAGAAGTTGTCGTGGCTCTTGTCGACGTTTCATGGTCGTAGCCAGATCGAGACGAGGCGGCAAGCACCGTTGGTTCAGCTGTGGCAGATTGCGAGGAAGAAACGGGCGGCACACTACTTCTTGCAGATTCTGGAGCAGCGTCAGTCACACTGACTGAAGGCTTCGAAGCAGAATCCGCCGTAGACGTCTTCATGCTTGAGGAAGCTACAGAAAGACTTGAAGATGACGCTGACGTTTCTGGTTGCGGCGTTGTCCTCATCGACGTCTGCATTCGGCCTGTTGTCATTTGCACTTTAGTTCCAGTCGTTACGATTTCGTTGATATTGTCAGTCGTGGTAAAGACCTCGGCAGCAATCGAATCGACGGTTGATGCACTTGCGGTTTCCTTTGCATCCGCGCTGGTGGCGCCTTTCATCGAAGTTGTGTCGACTGCAACGGCAGCATCGGTCGCAAACACAGAACTTGCTGCACTGGGCTGGGAGCCCGCGGATTCGGCTGAAAAGTAAGACATTGAGCTGGTATGATGGGCGGCACCTGGCGCGGATGTCTCCATGGCTGAGCCAACTTCATCCTCAGTGGAAATCTCCGGGCTGTCGGTTGTTGCTATCACGCCCGGCTTTCTAGAAGCCCCTTCTGTGAATTGAGAGCCTGGATCAGATGTTGCTGCGTGTGTGTATCCAGCGGTGTTTGAAGTTTGGTATATCGTGGTGGCAGACAAATCTGTATAAGTTGAACTGGCCACCCGCTCACCAGTGGTTGATTCTTGTGCGCCAGTCATTCGCACTGAACTTGTTTCGGCTGAAAGTGTAGACGCTGTTGTCGCGACTGAGTCGGTTTGTCGCGCTGGTTGTCGAGTCGCTGCGTGCGACGTTGTTTGAAAACCAGAGACAACTTCCTCAGCCGTTGATGTCGGCTCCGGAGCAGCGCTAGAACCGCTAGCTTCGGGCAACGCTGACGACGAATCGCTTGCGCCAAGAGATGAAGCTTGCGTTGTGGTTTTCGGAGCAGACGAAGGTGAGCGGGTCGGCGAAGGTTGTTCACTTGTGGCAGCAGATTTTGATACGTTTTCTGAAGCATCAGTTAAAGCTTGAGCGTCAAGAGCGGTCGTTGTCTGTCCTTGAGCTGATGCCGCTGTCGCAATCGATGACAAATCGGTCTGAGTACTGCGAGTGGTTGCCATGGTTTCACTGACGAGTGCGTTACTTGAGTCTGGGTGGTTTGTAGCCGCACTGCTGCTTGTCGGCGAAAAGGACTTGGATTCCATTACTCCAGATCCCTCGCTAGTTTCAGACGGTCGTGGTGTTGAGGTCAGGTCTGGAATAGTCGTTGGCGGTGGTGGACGAGTAGACGGCTCTGAAACGCCAATAACACATTTTAATTATTCTGCACGTTGTCGTGCTATTCAGGGAGGATCCTAGTAAGTTGATTATGATGATAAATCTATGAAATGACGCAAGAAGTGAGATACGTAATTCGTGGAAATCACAGGAAAAGCTTTGCTTCCGGGCTCAGAACTCTCATCAAATGTTTGCAGTCCTTCCAAAGCAGAAAGCTCAGGCCATGTTGAACGGAGTCGCAGACAAAATTTACCAGTTATTTAAGTTTGGTAACGTTGGCTACTTTTATCTTGGCTATTTTGTCATTGTTCATTTTTTGCTTAATTAGTCTTATATCACGTCTCATTCCGTTTCACAATTACGATATTTTGTTATCTACTACTTAAAATCAACATTCACGAATAGCAAATCACTCGACACATGATTAGGTAGCATCAAAAGCGTTAACTTACATTTTGCGCACAATAAAAAATCTGTCAACGTTCAAAAATTGTTTTCCCTAGTTATTTTATATTTCACTAAAATTCTGCGTAGTATTTTCATTGCTTGCACCGCAATTTAATATTTTAACCACTAACGTACGCTGCTCACAAGCCAAACAGTGAATTGAATATTACAGCTCAGAACGTGTTACAAAATTGCTCTGCGCTCTTTAAGACTTTATCACGAGATTTTTAAAGCCTTTCATTTTGTTAAAGAAGCTCCAGATCTCTGGCCTTCTCCATCTCAAAATCATGGAACTTGATGTCAAACAGGGGTGCTTCCACTCCAGTGTATTGAAGACTGGGGTAAAAGTTTTCCAAAGTTAACATTGCGCAGTCTACTCCATCTAAAAAAGTTTAAATGCAGACATAAAGAAATGATGCAGCAAAAGTGAAATTACTAAAAACCAATCAGAAAGGGAAGCTTTTCAATAACAGCTAAACATTTTTCAAACTTCTCTGAGTACTATTGTTCGTCCTGGCTGTAGGTCTGCGATGTGATGAAACCTTGAAAAAAGTTTTTATCGATCGTTGCGCTTGTAGGCATGCTGCAGTTTGGACGTTAGTTTTGAGACACACGTTTCAAAATATTCTCGACAGGAGTGTGCAAGAACGACGTGCATAAATATGTAAAAAGTTTCAAATTAGGTAACCGCTGTTTAACAAAGATGTCAGCAAATTGTGTTATCGCGAATCATCAGCAAAAACCGGCAAGCGCCATGTTTTTATCGGTTCGTAACGTAAGCGCAGCCCCCTCCACCGTTTATTTCAAATGTGTTCGGTTAGATTACTTGCTTGACAAAGATGAAAAAATACCGCTACTGCCACTATCGCAAGTTCTCGTACCAAGTTTATTTTAATCCATAACGGCAGTTGAATCTTTCATTTGCGTTAAACGGCGTTGATAATTTTTTTCGTGACTTTCCGCTCATTTCACCTCTTACTTCGGCATTGCCGGCCAGCGTTTATGACAAAGTTTACAAATGGTATCTGGTGTTTCCGGTAAACTCGGCCTGCGACATCAGTCCCGAGATCTTTTTCTTTCGCGATTTCCATGGAACGCTCGGTTAACTGAGCCCAGCCCGCAAATAAACCGATATTGACTCCCGAAGGTCTTTACAGTACGACAAGGCACAAATGGTGAAAGCGGAAGGAGAAGTTGGTTGGCTGACGCTAATCCACTGTTTGTTTTCGCGTATGCTAAAATTAAGTCTGACGAATCAGCTACGCACCGAAGGAGATGGTGAGCACGTTCTCCTAGCGCTTCTTTTCAGCGAAAGCCAAGTGAAACTTAACGTACTTTTCAGTAAGTTTCATTATACTCGCTTTTGTACTCCCTTTGGAGTGTCACGAGTAATGTGGGAGCGCACGTCTGCGCGTACTAAGCGCTGCGGGTCACTTCCGGTGTGATTACTTCATTGAATGGCACTGAGTGGGGAGCTTCCCTTGCGCCCATGCAAAACCATCTAGCATTACAATTGACACGCCGTATGTTCTGCTTTTCGCGCCTTCGGCATGACTTGGCCGGGGCTCGAACTCGCAGCATTCTACCAGCTTCAGAAGCATGTGTCCAACCCAGTGTACCATTTAACGTACTTTTCACAAACGTCAATGTGAATACGTTGTGCAGGATTTTTACCTCACCTTCACTTGCCTATCATGCCACAGGATTTTCAGCGTTGTAAAACAAAAAGAAAACACTTCAACAAAGAGTTTCAACAAAAAGTCTTTAAGAAGGTGACGCAGTCGAATCAATCAGCAAACGGTTTTACTATTTAACCGGTTTTACGCATCTTCAGTCCGAAAAATGGCAAGAAAAAGCTTACGAGTGAAATTTTGAATAATTAAAGCAAGGTTCGGAGATACCAAACGAATTGTATTTTGAAGCACAAGCTGTGATCACAAAACTAGCTTCACGGAAGCTGAAAAGCATAAATGACGTCATGTACTGAAGGACCGGTTTCAAGCAACATGGTGATGAGTCAACTACAACAGGCCGCACTACACATAAGAGAGCATTTTTCGGCGTTTCTTTTCCTTGACAACTGACTAAGTGGTCTAGACAGAGCGCACCCCACTGAAACTGGTAGACTGGGTTCAATCCCAGTCGGGTCTCCCCGGAGAATTGAAATGTTCTCGGCATCATGGACATGGGCGTCGGAAGGAGTTGCAGCAGGGCAAAGGCCCCCTTAGATTTTGAAATTTGGTGATTTTCTATTCACTTTTTAGTAGAAAAATGTTTTTCTCTTAGTTTCGAGTGGTCAAACGAAATTTCATTTCATTGACCCCTGGAAAAATCCACTGTTCCCCGCCGGAAAACCATGATTATGAATGGATACAAGTGAAAACTTCACGCGCGGTGCTGCCATTGGCCTGTCATCAGTGCTGTAGTCACTGCAAAAGTAGCCGCGTGGCCTGCGGCACAGAGATGGACGCCGCAGATTATTCGTGACACGCCAAAGAAGGTATAATGAATCTTTCTTCTTTTCATTGGCCTATTCAGGTAATAACCGCAGGTCACTGTGACTGGGCTGTTCATTGCATAACCGGTTGCATCTTCTAAGTTTTTCTCTAGCTTCAGTGCATAGCAAATATTTCTGGCGAGCTGAGTTTGCATAGATTCTCTATATTGTCGAGAATTGAAGGCTCTTACTTTGCGCAAAGTTATGACAGCAGAGCATAGCATGCACATTCCTCCAAACTTCAACAGCAAATCAAGAGCCTTCAATTCTGCGACAGATATTAACTCGTTTGATTGATGTACCAATAAAATGCATATAAATATCGATGCCAGTATGTGATGCCTGACTTTTATTTTACACAAAACAGATATATACCCGGGGTAGTCAGCGTTGCGAAGCTCAGTTGCTTAGTTGGACCTCTTCTACCGCGCTGGTGAGCAGCCCAGACATGAACCAAGAAATCCGTTCCTGAAGCAAAGAGTGAAAAACGAGATTTGCAACGGTTATGTGTTTAACTACAAACCTGAAGAAGTATTTTGCAGAAGAATGAACAAAATTATCAACTGCAAATGTTTTTCAAAATTGTACCTTCTATGAGATTTTGTAGACACACAATGTACTTGTCGTTCCCGTCAGAAGAACGGCTGAAGTTAAAACGTGCGACAGGCGTGTTCAGGTCAGAGGTCAAGTACAACTCCACAAAGTAACGTGTGGCGTTTGCGTTTCCTCCGACAGATAAGCACGCGTCATTTCTGGTGGCATTTTTCAGCGCTAAAGACTGGAGGGCTAGGTCGGCAGGTGACTCCCTTGGCTTCGTAAACGAAATGTCGTCAGATGACGCTGTCGTTGACTGCTGGGTAAAAGAACGACCCTCTGCAGCAACTTCCGCAGTTGACGTGTGAGTAGCAGCAAGAGTTGTCGATTCTGTGAAGAGAAAAATGTTGTAAACTTAAGATCTTAATGAAACACGGGCAGGGCTAATGCATGTGCGTGAAACCCGACAAACGCAACAAAACTAAGCGCCGATCCGATGGTAGATAAGCAACTGGATGGCAATAACGTTTGAGAGGATCAATTTATTTAGGCTTTCATGTCTACGTTTTTATGCCATGATGTCTACGTTTCAACTGGCGACTGATCGCGTAGAACGTTTTGATGTCATAAATAAAAATGGGTTGGCGAGAGAGTTCAACAAGACTCAGCACATAAGCGGGTTTCGGCAATATCAAAAGGCTGTTCAGATTTGACGCTTTAAGTGGATTTAAAAAAGCACTTTTTACGTTGTTTGCGACTTTAGGGCAAAAATGATGATGTTTGTTTGTTAACCCTTTAGAGACGGCTCTTAGACCCAATGAATAATTTTTCATAATATTTTCAAACTCATCAACTCACACAAGGTAGCTGAAATTTCTAAAACTTTCAACCAAGCAGGTATCTAAACATTGCAACACTGCCATCGAATTTTTGTGGGCACATCTCTTAACAAAACTGATGCATAAAAATACCCAAAAAAACACTATATGCAGTTAAGTTCATATTTCCTAAAACCACCAATTCTCGCGCTGACTTATATGACATCATATTAATTTTTACTCTCACAATGCAACAAATGCCATTCAATTGCTAGCTAAAAATAAATTATCTTACTTCAAATCACACTCAAACAATTTTTTTTCAACCTTTTTCATGCAGCGGCCCATTTTGCAACCCAATTTAACATAACGACACCCTTCCGAGAATCTCCAGTCAGACATATGAAATGCAGTTGTGTTTGCACATTGAAAATCACAATGACTAAAAGATACGTACGATACCACTACTTCGAACAAAGACTCGTTTATTAATTCATGCACATAGAAGCACCAGTGAGAGAGACCCGTGCCGTATACAAATCATTCCACAGCACAACTCATTCAAAACTAGAATAACTCCCAAGTTAGCTACCGCAATCAGATATCTAATTTATAAACACAGACCATTCTTTCGTCACGAAGTTATTCGTGCGTTGCCAAGCGCAACAGTACGGTAATGATCACAATCACACTCAAAATTTTATAATCGTCACAATCACACTTGAAACAGGGCAGAATGATAAAGTAGGCTATCATTATTGCCAGGTTATCCTGTCATTTTGGCTACGACAAAAAGTAGTTCCATATACGAAACATAAAACATAGAAGTGATCATGAATATTTTTATCAGAAGCTCTCGCCAGCACTAGAAAAACGGCAAACGACTCCCACGGGGTTCGCTACTCCCAGGTTGAAAACCACTGTTCTAAAGGGTTAACTGCTACAGTTTGGGCCATTTTAGCAGCTCGTGATATTTCCTTGAGGTCATTAAAGAGCAAGAAACTTTTTCAAACCAGTGATATGTTGCGAGGCGTCTTTGGAAATTGTTCAAAACAGACTGCTTTACACTACATTTTATATTGTAAGAGTTAAACTTAGAATTTCTAAATATTTCCTTAACACTTTAATATTTATGTCAAACTAATTGCAAAATTTGAAGCAATATAAACCTGCAAATAACTGACATACCGAACCTATGCTGCCTAAAGAAAACCAAAAAAACGAAAATTTGTGAAACGATATGTATTCTGCACAAGCAGCTTTCATGCAAAAAGTTAAATACAACGCACATTTATTGAAAAGTTTGGTTAAAAAGTGTTATTATTAGGGCAACCAATTTTTTGACCTAAAAACTTAAGATTTTGACTTTATAATTTACAAATTTTGACTTTATTTTGACCTATAAATTTTCAGCGTTTGCAACTGCAAAATAATTCAGCATTAGGTGTTGAGGTTAATCCAGAAGTGTATTTATGCACTCTAAGCTTCGAAAAAAAATTGGTTGTAAGTACTTAAATAACTACAGTAGAGTGAAACCTGAGAATATCATAAAGCTGAAATACTGCATGCATAATCATGGCCGCAGTCAGGGTCAAATTTTTACCGAGGCGAATACGTTAATTACGTGCCCGGTTGGGTATGTTCTTAATTGTAGTTTATGGAAACCTAACATCCTGCTCTTATTTAATCTAGGCTGGTAGTATCTCTGGTCATTGTAACACAGTGTAGCTGCAGTGCCAGTCGTTTTGAAACAGCCACACAATATAATATGATTTGATGTAGCGTTGCAAAAATGTTGTCTGGCAGCATTACCGAAAGTTTACCGAGGGTAGTGCCTCATTTGCTTCAATGTAGCTACGGCTTAGATAATGGATTGAGTATTTACCAAAACAAGTACCGTAAGACCACATTTCTCGCCTACCATGCCTATCCTACATAATATTCAATCGTCCGGTAGTGGGCAAAACAACAATTACAACAATTATGTCAGAAATCGCAATAAACCCACTATTATTACAGAATTGCAACTAAACTTGCGAAAGTATATCAATATCTGTTGTTGCAGTTTCAGTAAAATATCGATATTAAAGAGAAAAAACTGCTGCAAAAAAAGTTTGACCTAACGATAAATTTTGATGTAATGATAGATTTTTACTTTTTTTTGACCTAATAACTTGGGATACCCTCATGGTATGAGCGTGAAATTTGGTTTGTGGACGTTTCATAAACTTTAGAAACCGCAGAAAAATTTTGAATTCATTGACTTTTGGTTGCCCTAGTTATTATCTGTCAATAAGAAAGTTGGTATTGTGAAAAACACACTAAAGGATGAACCTTTCATGCAACAACACAAAATCATTTTCGTTAAATAATTTTAAGATATCGTGACAGATCAACGCAAATCCTTGGCCAGGTTGGGTTCCGGAATTGGCAATGATATCCCCAGTTTCAGGTTTAACACACCAGCACACATCCACAGCACTGTCGCACTGCTTCGGCACATACAGCCCATCAGCAGCACAACCCGGCAAAGGGTCGGC
>JGI24158J21664_10006187_pt1 | contig 15748 bp, 16 predicted proteins | sample Ectturendosymbi3_FD_21664 | JGI IMG/M metagenome (IMG submission 21664)
CGAGCTAATACGTTTTTTATTATATCATTGAAAAGATATTTTCAAAATGTCGCCAAAACTCAATCCAAATTGTTATGGGTTCGCCACTAGGTGCCGGAAATTATATTTCTGTTTTGTAGGGTGCCGCAAGCCTAAAAAGGTTGGGAACCACTGATGTATATGATTTAACATATGTATTTTTGTTACATATGTTGCTTGATTGAAATGCATTTTGATATTTTGTTCATGTTTGCCATAAACCCCTTTCATTTCTGATTTGGTAGTTGTCTATTTTGCCATCAGTGGCAAAAGCCCTTCTGGGACTATTTTGCCATCTGAACTGCATACAACTTTGTCAATACATAACATTGAGTTTGTGACCCTAGCAGCACAGTCAGCATAGTCAAGTTGTTTATTAATGTCTATGCCTGCTGTGCAAGTGGTCATCCTTTCAGCTTCCACACGCTGGCTGCGAAAATTAAAACACGTCAACGCTCAGTACGAAGGAAAGTAAGGTTAATCTCATGCGGAGGAGGATCATGTTTTGAATATTAATTTGTGCGTTAAGTTGGTGATGCCACTCATCTTCGCAGATATTCAAAAAGTTATATTTGGATTGTTCAACCATAAGTAACGGTGTAAGCTTCATGTATTGGTGATTTATTTACGATACCGTGGAACACCGAATAGTACTGCGACAAGGCCACTTCCTCTGTCAGCTTGGTTATTTTTATGGTTGGGTCTGTTCCAGTAGCTGCGGTGCGACAGTCCTGTCACCACGAGGAGGCTTTTGGGGACTTAACCCCCTAAGAAACCTCCAACCTCCCCCAAATTGGGTTATGAAGCACTATGAATCGGTGGAGTTTTTATCAAATTTCAAAAATGGCAACCCCCCAGCACCAACGTAAAGCCCCCTTACTGAAAACTTTCTGGTGACGGTTCTGCGGTGCGATGACCATCTCTAAGAAAATTTGTTCATGGTTTGGCTGACATATTGTTCATGGCATATCACACAAGTGGCTACATAAATACCATAGTTTGCACATGTCAAGTTTTGATTCAGCAGGAAGATTTTAGTTTTGCTCATTATTTGTGCAACACATGGTACCATTGATTTGTTGTGTTTCATAGTGGTGTTGCAACCTCTCCGGTGGTGTTGCGTTGATTGTGTGATTCAACGCGAATGGGATGTGTGTGAAGAATATCACCATTATACATGTAGCGCGAGCAAGCAATATTAAGAGAGATTGCGAGCATGATCTCTATTGTTGCTTGCTGCCACAGTGCAAAGCTTTGCGCACATGCCGCTCGGGATTTCCGATCGCAATAAAATGGTGCTGTGACCAGGATGTGGAGGGCGTGCCGAGTTCAGCCTTCTTACAAAGAACATGCGATCAGTGTGGTTCGTTGTAAAAAGGATGGGATGTTGTTGCAACCTCTCCGGTGGTGCTGCGTTGATTGCGTGATTCACCACGAACGGGATGTGCGTGAAGAATATCACCATTATACATATAGCGCGAGCAAGCAATAGTAAGAAAGATTGCGAGCATGATCTCTATTGTTGCTTACTGCCACGGTGCGAAGCTTTGCGCACATGCCGCTCTGGATTTCCGATTGCAACAAAATGGTGCTGTGACCAGGACGTGGAGGTCGTGCTGAGTTCAGCCTTCACACAAAGAACGTGCGATCAATGTGGTTCGTTGTAAAAAGGAGGGGATGTTGTTGCAACCTCTCCGGTGGTGTTGTGTTGATTGTGCGATTCATCACGAATGGGATGTGCACGAAGAACAAAAAGATATATGCGTGGTGCGCGCAAGCAACAATAAGAGAGATTGCGATGCATGATCTCTATTGTTGCTTGCTGCCACGGTGCGAAGCTTTGCGCACATGCCGCTCAGGATTTCCGATCGCAACAAAGTTAATGTTTTACCAGTCATATGTCTTATGCACATTTACACGTTTTCTGTACTGGAGGTGATAAAGGATTAGCAAGAAATAAAGAAATCCTAGCGCACCATGAAACACACGGAAGGTTTTCATTGTTATGCAAAAACAACTGAGTGGAAGCCAAGGCTTAGCCTATTAGGTGTAGTTTAGTCTATTCCAATTTGCAAAGCCTGCAGTACATGTACAATACTGTACAGTGAAAAGTACAGTTGTTATGCAATGTGCTTGTAACTGTTTATCATGTGGACTTCGTGTTTGTTCAAACAAAAAAATTAAATTAATAACTACCACACCGCAAAGCACTGATGAGGTTGAAAGAATTTTCTCCCACTTGAATGACAGTAAAAACAAGCTGAGGGATTGTCTGGCTGTGTGCATTTTGGAAGCAATAATTAAGTCTAGTGAGAATTTTCCAGGTGACTTTGAGGTCAACCAAAGACTCACGCATTTTGCATGGCAAAGTAAGGAAAAATATTTTGATAAATTGGAAAATTCTGAAGCTGTTGGTGCTACCACTGGTGAGATTTTTTACTTGTGAATTGCGACCAGCTGGAGAGTTGCAAGGGATTATGCTTCAGGGTTGTTGTAAAAGAAAACCCANAAAAAAAACACCTGTTTCTTTTTAAAAAGTCCCCTTAAAAAAACAATAAAACCCACTCTTTACTTTTCCTTTGAAAAATCTAAGTAAAAAATGAAATAAGCAAGACACTTGTACAGTCAACCATACATTTTTCTTAATCAAACAAAACGAACAGCGACAAAATTTGAAGGACATGAAAAAAAGAGAATAAAAAATCAAACAGTTTTAGTAAATTCAAATGGTTATCTTCTTCAGCTCTGTACAATTGGTATATTTTAACCAATTTTTCTGCCTTCTCTCTATCTAAATCAGGGGTCAGCAACCTTTCCCTAGTCGCGGGACAAAAACAAACTCTGCTAAGTCTGACAAGCCGTAGTATTTTTCCACGAACAATACCGTTCTCTTCGCTGTTTGAGATGTTGTTACAACTATGGAATTTCAATCAGATAACTCCTCATTTTCAAAGTTCATAATGAAAGTACAAAATGCGACATAAAGTACAATTATAGTACAGTGCGATTTCTCATAAGTATGCAATACAAGATGTTGTGAGGAAGGCAGATTCATCAAATATAATACCACTTATAGGCGGGCGATACAATTACTACAATTTGTATATAAAGGAGCTGTGGGCTGGATGATTTTGCTTGGCGGGCCGGACGTAGGCCGTAGGTTGACTCTTGATCCATACCAAATCATTTGTTGAAAAACTACATTCTATAGATGCTGAACTAGTAGGGCAACAGGCCTGTAACCAGCTTGGGACGTCAAGGCGGGCGAAGAGTTTTCTGGGAGGGTCCTAAATTTTTAAACTATGCCCAATAATTTTAAACTATGTCCAACACATTTTCCAGCCCTGGGGGCTTCCCGGCTTCACCACCCTGGTTATTTATTGTGTGATTCTAAAAATGGTGATGTTGCATGATGCAATAAAAACAATTCAGAATGGGGTTTTTCCATTTCACTTAAAAAAAGAACAAAAACTTGTTTCTTTCAAAAACACCCAAAAAACACATTTAAAAAAAACAGGTGGGTTGTTTTTTTTAAACCTGGGATTTTCTCAACCCTGTTATGCTTAAGATTTATTGCGAAAGGTGCTGGTTAATCTTAGAAGACATTGAGATAATGACATGTGCTTATGCAGTGGTGCTTTCTGTAAGTGTAGTGATGCTTGTTTTACACATATAATTTTGATCTTGCACTGTTAATTATGCAACGTACATAGTACGTTGTGTTTCAAGGCCAGATGTTGTAGCTGAAGATGATTGTATTTTTATACTGATGAGACATGTACTGTAGTACAATGCATCAAGAGCATTTTGATGAAAAATGGAATATTTGTAAAAAGCATCAGACATTTGAAGAGCAGATTATTTCTCAATAATGCATCAAAAGTCATGACACCATGGCTAACTTGGTGTAGGAAAACACTTACATTTGGGTAAGCCTTGGGTAAGCCACATGCATCTGTCATGACCTACATTAGAACAATGCTCAGATTTGCACTTCTGAGGAGCACCTTTGCTGCAATACAAGGCTTTCAAGGCAAACAGAATGACGCTCACCTCCAGGATCTCACAGGCATTGACTTCAGTTTGATTACTTAAGCCTGCAATTTTGTAAAGCAGGATGATGGTTCCAAATGTCATGATACCAATATTAGTTGTGCAATAGGTAGATATATGTCATGGGTCATGAGTCGTGTGAATGAAATGTTTTTATAGAACTAAATGCTCTGCTCTTCAGTCCTGAAATAACCTTATATTGTTTTTCATGTACCTGACAATTACTGGAATACTGTTTACTGCTGTTTTATAATTTTAAATATGTTTCTACCTCTGCCTGTTCAACCTCATTCGGTGATGCTTTGTGCTATTTGTTTTGCACACAAATGTAACTACAGTGAATCGAACATGTGAAATGATAGTGTTTCTTACTGGAAGTTGTGCTTCAATGAATAGACAGAAAGAAAAGTACAAAAAACGGAAGTCAAAAACATTACACATAATAGGTAAGTAAGCAATGGGTGAAGAGTGCAAGTATGTACAGATCAGAGAATGCGAAACATGGTGACAATAAGCATTTACAGAAGCAACAAAGGGTGAAGAGCCACACACATAAAAGGGGTATATAAAAACATTGTGCTTGGTGGGACCGAAATGCAATTGTGGTACTTAACTATGGTCCGTTGGTAATTGTTTCATATCTTCATGATTTTTGGTGAGGTCATGTGTCTGGTGGGACATAATTTAATCCATGGAACTCACTCCATTATGGTCCGTGGGTAATTGTGTTGTACTTCACGATTTATATGTATAAACATTGTTTTCTACCCTTGCTACTTGTTTTTGCAATGAAATGTTCTGTTCTAATGCACTGCTCACTGCCTCGTGGCCCATTGTTGTTCATTTCCTTCACCTATGCGCTTGCTTGCTTCACCTGCTTATGCCTTGTGATCATGAGTACATACCTCACCTCAACTCTTCACCCATTGCTTGTCCACCATCACCTGTGTTACACTGATGTCTATTGTGTACGTACTGTAAAACAATTGTTGTTTTTGTGCACATGTTCATGTGTTTGGGTTAAGGGTTTAGTATGTTACTAGCAAATGTAGCGTAGTCATGCACACACTGGTCATGCGTTAATGTCACGTGACAGGTGGCAGGCTAATAACTTTAAAAAATTTTGAAATACAAGTTCTTCAAATTTTAAAAACAGTACAGTACAAAAGTAATGTTAACAATTACAAGAATTTGTAGCCTACACAAAGTTTACATTCAAATGCCTAAGCATATGAGAACAATATTATATATTAAGGGCAAAGAATAATACACGTAATAAAGTACATAAAACGTTTTGTTTCACAGTACATACACAGTAGACATCAGCGTAACAGATTATGGGCAAGCAATGGGTAAGGAGTTGTGGCATGTACAGATGAGCAGGACCATACCCACGGACCATAATGGAGTGAGTTCCATGAATGAAAGTATGTCCCACCAGACACATGGCATCACGATCACCAAATGATGTTGAAAAGACAAGGGCACAAACAGATTACAATATAAGTTTAACAGCAAACATTAATCCAATAAGTGTTAGGTAAATGAAAAACAAAACATGTTTAGTTAATGAAGAGCATTTAGTTCTAGAAAAGGTAAAATTTCACTCATATAATGTCATGACTTATGTGATATACACAGCCACCTATTTCACAAATGTACAATATAACATTTTTAGGTGTATTATTTGTTGACCTTTCTTTTGTTTTTCTCTTCTCTATTTTTTTGTGGACAAAAATTGCTTTTGGCATTGCTAAATGTTTGGAAATGTTATGTCCATTGCATTGGTCTCCACCTCATAACCCTTTTATCTTATGTTGTTGCTTACTTATCACACCTGTGTGTATGATTCACCTCATCAGTACATGCCTCCAATTCTTCACCCACTGCTTGCCCACTATCATATCTGTGTTATGTGAATGATTGTTGTGTGTGTATATTATTTGACATTTATGCTTGTCAGTGATGCCAGGTTATTTTGCAAAAACAAGCAAGAAAATATGAAAAATAGGTAATTTGACCGATAAACAAGCCCAACATGCGTTGGCAGAAAAATGCAACGAAACAAAAAATCAGCAAGTAAATTAAATAAAAGAACATGGTGGCAAATCCGAAAAAAACAAGCAACAAACTGACCATATTTTCACAAAAACACACCGAATATGCCTTTATGAGCAAATTGAAACATGAAATTGCCATGAAATTTGATGAAAAATCAATCAGAAAAACAGAAATCTGGAAAAAACAAGCCCAAAAAACAAGCAAATTTCAGTTAAAGCAAGCCCAAAAACAAGCAACACGCAACTCCACAAAAAAACAAGCCCAAATTCACGGGAAAACCGCAAGGTTGGCAACACTGATGCTTGTTCTGTAACATATGCGCTGCTGTGGTACTGTGTCTTAAACATTATCTGTGAACTAAATGGATCTTACACTTTTTGGGTATGTGATAGTGATATTGCATGAGCATCCTTTCCTTGGGTGGAAAAACTGATGGGACGGAAGATTGGTGTCACTGTAGTGTCTTAGATAAAACAACTAAACAAATCAGAGTTTCAGTTTGTTTCCAAAACAACGACACAAATAAAAGAATGTTTCCAAAAGTTTGGGAAACTGCACTAACCTAAGCCTAAGCAGAGTAACAAATGCCAGGCTAATACTGTACAACAGTACATACTGTACGCCTGCCCCTCCATACCATCAGAACCTGCAGACAATTGTCAATTTTGCTTTGTTTCCCGTCGAATGACGTCAGGAGTCACGCGACCATGATGCGTTTGCAGGAAGGCAGTCAGGCAAGCAGCAAGAGGAACAGAGTAAATCATATTCACACAAAAAATATATTTTATCACTTGCATCGAAATAAAAAACGATGACAACACACTACACAAAAATGCAGACCAGGCTATCAATAACAGCACTGCAAAGGTACAGTGAAACAAACGTAGTGTGGCGGCCTGGAGATGGCGCCACATGCACATGAATGGTTACCGCTAGATGGTGCCCATAATTTTTAATCTATTTGTTCATGAGTAGACACGAAGTCCACAATATAAACACACACACTCTGCATAACGCAGGTCGATAAAAACAGACAAAACACAACGTTTTACAAGGCATTGGAGCCGGCGTAACCAGAGTTACAACACTTTTTGCAACTGCGTTGAGGGCAGAACCACAGGGTTACAGACACATTCTTAACACTATTGTTAGCTAACACGTAACACTTGTTACAACACTACTACAGGATTAGGGCGCCTAACCCTAAATAGGTCTAGTCCAGGTAAAAGCAAATGCGTTGTGACATGAAGTGCCATCAATCAAACAGACACTGCAATGTTCGAGCACTCATTCACAAAGTAAAATGTGATTGTAGTGTTCAAAGAATAAGAACGAATACAAACAATCTGACTGCATCAAAGCACGCAGGCAAATGTTGTTAGACTTTCTGCATCTTTCGAGAAACAAGTACTTGTATTTTCGTTGTGATGCTTCAAATGTAAGAATATTACATTGAACCTGATGGCTACTAACACTCACTCTCCAGGGCAGGTTGTATAGAGCTCTGCATCCAAAATTGTAGGCCGCACGCAATCTCTGCATGCATGACTTCCTGAAGTTACACCATGGTTGTGATGCGTACATGGGCGTACAAAAGGAACGAAAAAGTACATTTTTAATTGCATTTGAACATCGGACAAAGAGGCTCGCAGCTTGTCCTTGTTTGCTGCACAATATTGATATCGCAGTTGTCTCTGAATGCCTTTGTCATCTGAGTTCAGTGTTCAATACAATCCCAGATATTTTTATTGGTTAACAGATTTTACGTTTTGACCACCCAGTGTCAGTAATGGGGTGACTGTGCTTTTTGTACACTAAGCCTTAATCGTCATACAAACAGTTTTGTTGCAGTTGAAAATAATTCCATGCGATTCTGCATAAGCTGACACATATCTAGCATTCACTTAAAAGCACTAGTATTTCTGTATGCTTTCGAGGAATCAGTCGACTGCCATCTGCTTTCGTCTTTATGCGATGATTCAAACTTGCACATATCTCTATNCAAGTATGTACTTTCCACGATTGGTGTAAGCAAGGAATCGATCAGCAAATTTTTAATAGGAAGTCGATTTCACGTAAAATTACGCATCGTCAATCCCTATTCAGATAGAATCAATAAGGACTGAGGATGCGTAATTTTACGTGAAATCGATTTCCTATTAAAAATTTGCTGATCGATTCCTTGCTTACACCCATCGTGGAAGTACATCTAGTATTCGTTGCAACCAATCTTCACTTGGACAAAACACACAAATATCATCAGCAAAAATCAAGTGATTTAATAAGACTTCACCAATATAACACCCTGCTTTAATGTTGTGTAGATCATTGGATAAATCATCTAAATAAACAGCAAACAAGTATGGACTCAGTACTCCACCTTGTCTAACCCTGTTAGACACATGAAACGGTTCAAACAAATGCTTGTTTATTTAATTTGCATCGTTTGTTCCTTGTACCAATGTTTCATTAGGCGCACACTGCACATTGGCTCCTTTTGTTTTCACACTTCTTTCCCGGATTAAAAGGGTTTCTGTTTTTTTTTTGCCAAGTCTCTACGACNTTGCTTTAATATTGTTTGGGCGTAAACATATTGTTTTCGCCATGTAAGCTAGCTTAGTTACGTCAGTCCCCGAACAACATCTTAACACGACGTCAGACGCTGGAATAACCCGTAATCTATAAATTAGTGACTGTTTTTATTTATTATCACGACTACAGCATTTATGCGATACGCGGAAGGCGCCAAATACAGGTCACATGTCAATCCAAATGACGACAGTAAGTATCAGCAGCATTTAGCATTGGCTAGCGTTTCTTGCTTACAAAGTCAAGTGCAGCATGGTGCTCTGTGCTCAGTCAGTGCTGTACAAGTCCCTACAATGCCGCGGCCAAGCGTAATTCGGCGCACACGACCTCAAATTTACATTGCCATCCATTCATGAATCATAGCGATGTCTGCTCTTTAAGTGTGAGATTTCTCTTCTGCCCAACTTACCTTGGTGCAGCATATTTAAAGTTGATTTCCCGAATCGTTGTACAGTTTATCCAGCCCTTCAGAGGTCGATACCAGGGGTTCCCAACCTTTTCACGATCCCGTGCCACTTAGGCACCCCGTATTGTCAACGCGTACCACTTCTTCTAGATGAAGCTTGTGAGAACCGGTTGTGTTCGCACACCTGCAGTGTGGGATTGAACCCAGAAACCTCGATGCGCTAGCTTAGCAGTTGTTGNTGCCGTTGGCACGCCAGACGCTAGCTTAGCAGTTGTTGGTGCCGTTGGCACGCCAGACGAATCGGCCAAAGAGAGCTCTTACTTCCACGTGCATGGAAGTCACTCATTTGTGTCGCTTGCTTGGTCTTTCCTTTCTCCTTGCTTTGGCCAACTTTGCTTACATGTAGCGGTCGCACTAGCGTGAATGCTACACAGAACAACTAATTTGATCGAATCTCAGTTTTTTCAGAAGAATGATGTACATTAAAATAACAATAAAAGACCACAACTAAATTTAATCAGATTTTTCTTTTTGTTTACCTTCCACCAATTGGTCGATGCGTGGCGTAAATTTGCGAACAGCGCATCGAAAATCATAATGATACGAAACAATAGGAATAGCAGGCTATAGAAAAATTTATTTGATTTGAAACAAAGCCAGGTACGTACACTGGAAAGCTGTGAATCCAGGTTTTCGTGAAAAAATGGAAGTTACTCGCGTGCCACTTGGAAGACCTTCGCGTACCACTAGTGGAACGTGTACCANAGGTTGGGACCTCTGGTTCAAACCGTCCTTACTCCATCTTTCGGGTAGGAATTGTGGCTCACGGATTCAATCCTGGGCACATTTAATCTCGTTCGCTACGCACATCACGTATCGTAATGTTTCTAGAAATCATTTATGCCTCATTTTCCGGAACCCTTGAAACGCCAGAATGTTTTGATTTTGGTTACCCGCAACTGCATTTTAGTGGGTTCGTTTGCCTCTACTGCAATTCAGGTACAATGTCTGTTTTCGCCCCTATAAATCGATTCTGCGTTTCATGCCCACAAGACGCATTTAAAGTAAACGTTGACAACGGGTTCTCTACACTCTATGACAAATACAGCAAAACTTAACTATAAGGTCAGTGAATTTACATTGTCTCGATCGTCTTTGTCAGGTCCAGTCTTTGGTAAACAAGTACAGCAGCTCAGACAGGCTTTCTCGTGGTCCCTCCATTGCTCTCGGCCATTTGCTGTTGCCTGAATTGCCTGGTTCTTCTGACTTCACAATCGGTGCAAAGTTGAACATAGGACAAAAGGTGAGCCTGAAACTTACGGGTTTATGACTCTTGGCGTTGTCCTTTCTTCTTTAATGCTGGTGACTTTGGTTAGCTTCACCTCGGGTTCCACTGAATCTAAATCCCAGTTGCGATACCCATCGTTTACAGGTTGAGTATTGGTTCCTTCACCATATAGAACAGTTATCGGATCATCGTATCCTGCAGTGACGTCTGGTCTTCCTGTAATTACCACATGATTGTGCATGTCCGCTTTTTCCATAGCTTCTCGTAGTACGGTAGTATTGATATGTTTTACCATTTGAGCTGCGGCCCAGATTTAACTGTAAGTGTTCGGGGTTAGCGGGATAGTTTGCATGTACTTTATCCACATCGCAAGCTTCTTTCTTCACAATCCGACGTAATATCTCTTCCCTTCTATTCCGCTGTCTATGCGCACCTGCATGTAGAAGTACTGATGATTCTTTAATCTACAGAGTTGGTTTATGATTACTCCAGCGACTTCATCTGATTCCAGCTCGCTCATTTTGGTTACATCGCTGCGAACGAAAAGTTTCCTTTTGAACACTTTCTTCAGCCTTTGTCGGCCTCTGAAGCACAAGTATTCAATTACACGCATTTTTGTACAATCTTGCAGTTCTGCAACACAAGAACACAGTGTCTGTATCATAATCGGTATTTACACGGTGATTTTAGTTCATACATATTGCGCTTATTTTTACATGTCGAATGTTAACCATTGTTTTTACAAATCCAATGCACCACCATTAATAGTAGTATATCAGCATTAACATCATCTGAACCCGCTTGCCATGGGATGCGATTCTCATACTCTCCTTCACGGATTTCAGTTCTAACGCTAGTGTTATTTTCTGACCATCGTTCTAACACATCAGCGGACACATGACTTACACTTCTGTAAATACAAATAATCATAAGAATAGTACGTCATTTAGGAATAGTACGTCACACATATCGCGTCAGTTTTGCATAATACAGTTTTGAACAGGTACTTTACATTACAGATTCAACGTCAGATTCGTCAATATCATCGTCAACTTTATCCATTCTTTCAAGTTCGAGGTTCAGCAAGTGATGCCAAGGCCTCGTAGTGTTTCTTGAGGAGGCCTTGGTGATGCGCCTAACTTCGCGCAGTTGTTGCATGGTCGCGCATGAGAACTCTGCCCTCTGTTTTTGTTCAAGTGCGCTACAGTCGGCGCGCTACATGCAGCAGTGAGATTACTTTGATGTTACCGCCTCCGGTCGTCATGCACTTGCGGTCGTTTTGATAAAACAGGTCCGATACACTGTCCAACAGCACACTGGCTAAGTCTCGCTCCTGTTTACATTCAACACAACTTTGTTGAGAGCTACCTGAGGCTCCCACCTGCTCCAACGCTCCTTTCTTTGAATTAGCTTCTCAAATAATTTCATGTGTAGTACTCGATCGAATGCTTTTGTTTTGAGCCAACTAAAAAAACGCATGCGCTGATGAACCATGGGTTACAAAGTATGAAGCAGTTTGTTTCAACAAAATTTAGCCTACATTGATTAGTACTATGCCCAGCCTTGAAACCAAATTTATTGTCTGTGTTTGCAAGGAATAGTAACAAGTCACTGACTTGTACCATAAGTAAGAAGTCACTGTGATAGTCACCACAAGCGAATTATCGTAATCCACTTATCCCTGAAAACAGAGCCGGATTAAGGCTCAGCTGGCCCTAAGGCATATTTTAATGGGTGGCCTGAAAATGCGGATATTTTCGGCTCAAAAAGAAAACAAAGTTGGACCTGGCAACAGGAAATATATTGCACAATATTTTAGAACAGCCAATATTTTTAACAGCAATTTTGATAGGTAGCCTACTCATATGCCCTGCTAGATGAGGGGAGAACGGGGAATATTGAACCATTTTTATATTTTTTTGCCATTTCTCCTTTGATGTAGGCACTAGAAACCTGAAATTGCGGAGTTTGGTGGTTGAATCCTTTTATCACATTTGCACGCAGGTTGTTTGATATAGCCTTTTATATTCTTTGCATAAATTGAAAATGAAAAACACCACTTTTGTGGTTCAATTTACCCGACGCGTAGGGTAAGTTGAACCAGGTAGTGGGGAAAGTCTAACCGAAATGAAGATACGCCACAGAGACGAACTGATGCAGAACGAAATGGTGGAAATGTTACACTTGAGTGATCTTATTCAGAAATATATAAGTCCGTTGTATACACATTTGACCATTGATGCATGAAGAAGTGGAGGAGTACTTTCACTTGAGTAAATTTATTTGATTTTTGAAATCCGTTGAAAATACGCATTTCTTTTGTTGTCTCACTCTTTTAGAAACGGGAGTATGTTACAATGTCACGTTTCAGAAAAGAGCACTCGTCAACAAAGTTGAAAGTGACTGCTGGTCTTCCTGTTGCAAGATCATTCAGTGGCGTAGCCAACCCGAAATTTTTTTGGGGGGGCGAAATCTTTGACTTTAGGCGAGCAACAGTAGTTTTGTTTGTGACGTCGTTTCTCAAAATAAAAATCACTAAAAATTTGGGAGGTATATCCCGTGGCCCCCCTTGGCTACGTCTACGGGATCATTCCTTCCTCTTTTCAAATACTTTCGCGTTCCCCAGTGATGTCATCTAGATTCTCAATAAGTCCAGCATAATACACTTTTTTTCTTACCAGAGAAGCTTACAAGCACATAATCTCCCTATAATGTTTCAACACTTGGCAAGTGATCATCACTGCTATCATCACAAATGGCTTGTAGTGCTGAATGGTTGTAACACCTGTTTCATCCATGTCATATATTCTATCTGGAAAAAAAATTGTTTTTGTCCATAACCGTTATCGGCTTATCATCAGAAAGTTTGTTAATAATCGAAAAATTTGGAATAGCCATGTTGTTTTGCAAAGCTAATTCATATGCCAGCTTATGACATTTATGAGCAGAGGTGGGCAAACGTTACTTTATTAACAACATCGCTCCCGCTACTTGTTAAATTTAATAGCAGGGCTACCGCATCCGTTAGGCTACCGAATAAAAATAGTAGCGAGCTATCGCTACCGTCCTTCGCTACCGCTCCTTTTGCTGTACTTAAAAAAAGTTTTTGGTGTTGTTTTACTGACGTAGGACCTATTTTGAAAAACCTAACCTTGAAATGTTTTTTTGAAAAAAATTGTTAAAGAAAAAATGTGATCTGAAAAATAATCCTTGAACAGTTATGATATAGGAAAAGTTATTTTACAGTGCATGCATACATAAATGAAACAGACAGCAGAAACGCCAATCATAGAGTGCCCATCAGTGCAAGTTCTGTGCTGCGTGTACAGTACTCAAGAGAATAGCAAAGCAATAAAAGATCAAATCTATTTGTCACAGAGTTTAATGCGCGTGTAAATTGAATTAGGCCCGCAACCAGGGTGGGGGACAAACCGAGCAATCAAAGCCTCCCACGAAATTTTTATGCATTATTATAGAATTACAGTAAAAAAAATGTTATGTTGATCTATGTTTCATGTGAAACCTACTGACAGGCCCGTAACTATGTTTCATGTGAAACCTAATGACAGGCCCGTAACTATGTTTCATGTGAAACCTACTGACAGGCCCGTAACTAGGGGGCCTCGTAACTAGGGGGCGCAGGGGGCCATTCTGGAAAATTATACGTTCCTCCTGGAAAATGTGTTGGACACAGTTTAAAAAATTAGGGCCCCTCTCAGAAAACTCTTCGCCATACCTGGTGTCCCAAGCTGGTTACGGGCCTATGATTATTGACTACTTGTATTTTAAGCTGAGGTCCTTGTTTCTGCATGGTTCAGTTTATTCGCGATAGTTACGTAGTTATAAATATAGTTTATATAGCCTGCGTGCAAAGAATGGTTATTTTGATATTCGAGAGGGAATTGACCAACCACCGTTTCCTTAACATTCCAGCTTTGAATGTGCAGCCTAATAGTTAAATGCTTTAACTTTAAAGGTGTGCAATGCGCATAAGCTCTGAAAAAATAACCCTTTCAACATCAACAATTGAAAGCTCTCGATTTACAACATTTGAAAGTGAATTTGTTCTGCGCATTGGATATATTGTAAAGGCTTAATGCTCGATGTCCAGTGTTGGTTTGATACATTACAACAAACATGAGATATTTCGGTACAAAAATGACCGCCGCCATTTATTAGGTTTGCTTGCAAGTAGTGCAACCCTTGGAATACAAAGAAGCTTTGCTTTCTATGCGCGTTTATGCTAAGCCGCAAAACATTTTTCATTTTCGACTTGGTCAGTTTTGAAGAGCGTTTCCGAGGTGCTTAGGTATACAACAGCTTCGTTGCAAATAAGAAGGTAGCCCAGAGAGACCTTTGAATTGTAACATTGTATCAAAAACATTTCGATTTGGGCAAAATACGTAGCCCAACAACTGATTATGTTACTTGAAAAGCAAAAGTGGATGCCTGTAATCGCGTAGATTATGTTGCTCACGATGATTTTGACAAACTGGCGATTTTTATTCAATGTTACTGTGCATTTTTTGTTCAGCGAAAAGTTTAGTTTTTAACTGGTGCAAAATTTTTGTTGCTGGGCTTGTGAACGTTGTAAGCATCTGAGAGAATGCAAATGGTAATGAAAATAGACAACGCCATTATTAAGGTGGAGTAATAACACTTTTATTCACGGTTCTCAAAGACGATATTTTTTCATAGGACTGAAGTCGTCAGATTAGAAAAAACGGACTTATGTACTTGTTTTGAGTTTAGTTGGCACAATCCGCCGAGGCACGAAGCTCAAAGTGCAGAACCCTGTGATCACGCTTACGAAAATAACATTTTCCCAAACAAACTAACGGCAATGTGAAAGAAACGCTGTGACGCCTGTAAGAAAAAGAACGTGTGATGTAGCAGAAAAGCGACATTTCATTACCAAGGTTAGTTACAATAATTTTTTGTGCTTGTTTAAAAAAAATTATATACGACTGCGTAGATTTTAAATAGCTTTTTTATCCACAGTAACACGTTGCAGCAAAANACATGAAAGCACTGCAAAAAACAAACGACACTTCAAGCAGTGGCGTACCTCGGGTTTCCCGCGCCTGGGGACAAACTCAGTTTAAGCGTTCCCACCCAGCCCGTTCGTGACAGCATTAAATACAAGAAATACTGGAATCTAATGCTTTACTTGCAATTATCTAATTCCAAGGACAAAGTTTTCTTCCTTTTGCTGCTGAAAATTTATCCACTACTTTATAAAAAAGCTGATATGATTTAAATATGCCACATATTTTAACCTAGAAAATATCTAACGCCAGTGACTCTCTGTGAGAAGTTTTGCTAGCAATTTT
>JGI24158J21664_10006191_pt1 | contig 15743 bp, 10 predicted proteins | sample Ectturendosymbi3_FD_21664 | JGI IMG/M metagenome (IMG submission 21664)
ATATTTTTGGTTTATCGTTATTTCTTACCTAATCTCTTCCTACTCATCACTTTCCAGCTCTTCATATTCGCAACAGCAGTCCTATTTTTCCAGTAGCCACACAGCAACACAGCACGAGTTCAACTCAGTCGCCTATCTAAAGCCTTTCCAGATGTTGACTTTCAAAATTTCATGGATCAGCAGCTACTACTGATTTTGTCCTTTAACGAGCGTGGTGTGGGAATTGACTCAGCCTGAAGTTGAATTGGCTGCAGCGGTGTCAAAACCGTCGCCAGAAGGTCTTTATTAGGGGGCTTCATGCTTGTGCAGGGGCTTGACATTCTAAAAATTTACAAAAATTCCACTAACGTGTTTCATATTTCATGTTGGGGAGCTTAGAGCTTCGTTTGAGGGATTAAGTCACCCAAAGCCCCGTGGCGACGGGAGTGAGGGTCGTACCGACGCTAGATCGCGTCCGGGGCAAGAAAAAAGTTTGGCGCCCCCGTGTTCGAACCTGTTTTTTGGGAGTAAATGTACGGTATTGAAGAAAGTACTTGCGACATTGTTGTGACTTTTCGGCGCCCCCAGTGGTTCGGCGCACGGGGAATTGTTCCCCCTTGTCCCCTTACGCCCATGATTGCCTGTTCTCAACATTCTGTTTCAAAAGGGTCCAATAACACGGTCGACGTACGTTCGCAATATGAGGTTGAATGCACAAAACAGTTCAAAATTTTCGGTTAGTGCATAAAACAGCTCGAATCATAACCCCACATGGGGTTAAAATCAAAAGGCATCTTCCTTTTTATTGGATTTCGAAGTTCATATAACAAAAGTGTGGTGAAATGATTACTCAATAGGAAATACATTTTACAACCTCATCGAAAATGATTTGATCATGATTATCCATAGGTACGAGCTGGTATCTGGAACTTCAGACTGGTTGTGCAACGAAAATGAACAGTGGGTCCCTGTCTCCCCTGTTCAAGGACCTCCTAAACCTGTCTGCAAACCAGGCAAGTGGTGTGTTTGCGGAAAACAAAAATTGTTTCCGGATGTGGGTTTTGTTGTCAAGCTTAATGCTTTGACGCACAAACACGTTTTGAGTTCTTTTAGGTTTGCTAGACAACCCATTCAAACTTAAATTTTGGTTTTGCAGAGCTTTCAATTTTTTGCTGTTGTTTTACAGAAAATAGTGCACAAATGCCAATAAATTCAAATATAGTGCACAAATGCCAGAAAAAGTTTTTTTTTTTTTTTATGTAAATACGGCCGAGCACACATATTCACCCTAATAGGGTGTAGTAGGCATGAATGCCTATATGTTTATATGTTGCAACTTTAGCTTGGTCATTGATGTGTGCTTCATATTCAAATGTGAAATTGAACGCAAAACAAGCTTCTCCTGCTCATAGGGGGTTTTTGACATGCAACACATGCCATAAAATTCGCGGCTAAAGATAAAAGGTGCAATTTGTGGTTAGCATCCTCGGCACTTATACAAATTCTCTCCTAAACGACAGCAGATCATAGTGCTAATCACAAGTTGCATCTTTCATATAGGATGGCGAATACCTAATTGCTTGTGACTGCAGCGGAGCCACGCATCATGCATCGCCATGTCAGACAACCAACTGAACAAAGGTCACTACCATTTCTTACTTCTTAGAGGTTCTTTACTAACTCATATTCTGGCCACAACAGTCTACATCAGCGCTCTTCAACCGGTGTGCACGGTNCACCCTAGGNTGCAACAAAATATGCGTAGGGTGCACCACTAAGAAAGAGTTCACAAAGGTGCATCACAAAACTTGTCACACTAAACAGATAATTTTTACAAAAACTTTCTGTTAGCAAAAATAAACCATTAACCAACCAACCAATGACTTTCAGGATTTAACCGAGACTTTGCAGATTCTAAAGTGTGGTGCATAAACATCAAACCACATCAAGCTAATTGTTGTATCTAGATCATTATTTGTGATTCATAAGCAACAGACTATCAGCCATTATCAATTGAATTATCTAGCTGAGTTACTGAATTAGGGTACTTGATTATTTAGACCAGGGTATTACAGACATGGGCGCAATTAGGTGATGGATACGGGGGATGTGTCAGTAAACAGGGTGCATGAGTTTAAGTGTTTAAGTGAATGGTGTGCATGAGTTCGTCAAAACATCTTTAAGGGTGCACCGTAACGAAAAAGGGTGAAGAGCACTGGTCTACATCGCCCTTGATTTTATGTATTCCTTCATCAGCGAAAGTTGGATGACAGGTGCCCTCACGTGGCCGTTGCTGTTGCGACATTGCTTGAAATGTCAACCAAACCTGCCACTAGAGAGTAACCACTGCTATCATTGCTGCCCGTGCGGGATCTATTCTGTGTGGGCTGGGTAGGGAAACGCCTGGCGCAAGGCGCAGCAGCAGAGATACTGCCGAAGATGACCCACGACCCAGCATACTCAAGCTTAACACCGAGGGGCCCACTGTAAACAATATCAGCNTTATTGAGCAGCTAGCTTATAAGAACAAGGCTTCATCATCGTCCTTCAGAGATCCACTGCACAACTACAGACAAGCTTGCGATTCCCAGCTTCTCACTAGCTGAGTCAGTCCTGAGCAGGAAGCATGGCCTTGCCACGTTTGTTTACGAGCGGTTGGAATGGTCACTGGTGGACCAGTCTCCAGAGCTAGTAGAGACTGATTGGTTGTGTGTAGACATTGCAGGATGTAAGATCATTAACGTCTACAAACCTCCACGCTCGTGACTCACACCTATGGTCATTCCGACGTCCCCACATCTCAACCTATGTGTTGGCAACTACAATTGCCAAAATGTCAACTGGGCTTACAGCAGAACATCCCCTGATGGTGAGAGCCTAGCCTCCTGGGCAACAGCCAACAACCTTTGACTACTGTATGACCGAAAGGAAGTAGCCAGTTTCTCCACTCACTAATGGAACGTCGGCATCAATCCAGATCTGGCTTTCGCGAGTGTCAGCCAGGACAACTGACTACCGGACAGACGTGTTTTAGGAAAGATCCCGCAGTCACAACACCGGCCCTCTCTCATAAAGCCACCGAGACTCAAAGTTCCTGCCCACAGCGATCCGGTGAAGCGTTGGAACTTTCACAAAGCTGATTGGAAGTGCTTTTGCCTTCTTACAGGTGAATCCAGTTGATAGATTGCCATCTCTGGACACAACAAACATCGAGAAGGCATACCAGTAATTTTGTGAGAGCCTGCTATTTGGGGGTGAACACTGCGTCCCACGTAGCCGTCAAAGAACTTTGTTTCATGTTGGGACAAAGAGTGCGAGAACATTCATCGCTCCTTCACCCGAGCCCCAGTGGATAGTGAATGAGATAGAGGCACTTCGTCCCTACTTTCCCGGCTCGAACAGAAAAAGCAGGAGTGATGGGAGGAAGTTGTTAATTCCATCGACCTCTCGCACTCTAGCCTCAAGGCGTGGAGCACTATTAGTAAACTCGCTGGCAGGTCTGACGCTCCTCTCGCCTGTGCCTCGTCTCAGAAAACTCCATAGCCTCGCAACTCGTGAAGAACGGGGCACACAGGACTGGGGGCCGAGAGTCCACTAGGCTCATCAACAAGGAGCTATCCGACCTATGGAAGGTCCCAAGACCTGTGAGACACAATGTATCTGACCTTGTTAGACCAGAGTAGCTTACTGCCGCCTCAGGCGCCTGAGGACAGGGGCGTTTCTGGGTCTGGATTCCATCTTCCCAGAGTTTATACTCCACGCCGGGCCGGATCTCAAATCTTGGCATTGCGACTTCCCTACTTTCTGCATGCCCCAACTCAAAAATCCAAAGATCTGGAGAAGAGCGCTAATAGTTTCAATCCCAAAGCCGGAAAAGCCATCGGGAAACCCAAAGAGCTACTGCCCTATATATCTCTGCAGTGTGTCTCCTTCAAATTTGTCGAGAGACTCATCTACGCTCGTGTCGAACCAATCGTCGACCCAATGCTCCCACATGAGCAAGCGGACTTTCGCACGGGAGGTTAACCGTAGTCCCGGTTACCCAGCGGACACAGAAGATCGAGGATAGCTTTTCGGCTAAGAAGAAGCTAGAAGTTGTGTTTGTCGATCTCACAGCAGCCTACGACACCGCATGGCATCGTGGCCTCGCCTGCAAGCTGCTGCGATTGCTATCTGATATACACAGGGTCCGCGTGATCATAGAGTTGGTTGGAGATCGCAGATTCACACTTACCACCGGAAATGGCAAACGGAGCAGATTACGACGCATTAAGAACGGCGTCCCACAGGGATCTGTCCTGGAACCCCTTCTCTTCAACATTTTACCTCTCAGACCTGCCAACCACCGTCTCTAGAAAGTATGCATATGCTGACGATCTAGCAATCATGCATGCTAATGGAGACTGGCAGGCAGTGGAAGGGTTGGTGAGCAAGGACATGGCAACCGTAGGTAAATACCTCCAGAACGGCAAGCTAAAACTCAGCACTACAAAAATGTTGTCGGCAGCCTTCTATCAATACAACAGAGAAGTTAAACGTGAGCTAATAGTCAATAACAACGTTGAGATGCTGCCCTTCTACCCAAGCCCAAATACCTCGGTGTGACGTTGGACAGGTCACTCACGTATCTCCGAAACCTCGAGTAACTACGCAAGAAGCTGAGGTAATGCATCGCACTCTTGAGGCGGCTTGCTGGCTCTGGCTGGGGTGCTGGAACAAACAACATTGCGCACAGCCACCCTAGCCCTGGTGCAACCACAGGGCACTGCACTGTTGTCTGGTGTCGCAGTGCTCACACCCGCCTTATTTATTCCGCCATCAACGACGCCTTGCGAATTGTGACTGGATGCCTGTGTCCTACTCCAGCGGACAACCTTCCCATCCTCGCAAGCATCCAACTTGCTGAGATTCGTCGCAATGGAGACATACTTTCTCTAGCACTCAGTGTCATGGAGCCCGGACACCTGCTCCACTCAGCGCTCACCTGTCCATCGAGTGCAGATGCACGGTGCCTCAAATCGAGACACCCATTTGTACCCGCCGCATAACAACTCATCATCTCATCGGACAACGACAAACGTACGGCGCCATGGGTGGGCCACCAATGGAATGCGGAATGGGTGGACAACCCCACAAGACTAAGCATTTTCATCCTCGACACCGGCACCCACCCGGAATGACCCTCCCAAAAACAGCGTGGGTCCGGCTTAACCGTCACCGCACGGGTGTCGGGCGTTTCCCCTCCTGCTTGCACCGTTGGGGTGTGGCCTCCTCCGCTACCTGCAAGTGTGGCGCAAAAGAACAAACCGTCAACCATGTTGTCTTCCAGCATCCATTCCATCGACGTCCTCATGGACTGCACGATGACGGTTTTGGACGATGAGACAATCGACTGGCTGCTCAACACCTGCTAGTGCGGCCAAGCAGTGGTTTGAAGAACTGGCTCAAAAGAAGAAGCAAGGGTTGTTGAACCAGACTTTAGTGTTATCTTCCTTGCTGTAACTGGATGAAGCAATTTTTGGGAACGCTGAAGGTATGTTTGGTGCTACTCAAATGCATCTCAACAGTTACCAACTCCTGTTAGTTTTCCATCTTCCTCTGTACGGTGATCATAAAATCATCCTGATTTTTCTTCCAGCTCCTTGGAGCTCATGATTGAGATTCCGCAATCGAATCCCTCGGATTGTATGGCTCAACAGCTACGTCCATACCAAACGTCTCAGAATTGTCAGGACATTGGTTAAGAGTTTTTAAACTCATACTATTAATTTTTTGTTTACAGAGTTTGTAGTATATTTTTCATTTGCCAGAAGCTTAGCTTTTAAAAGCCGATTCCCATCAACAGCTTTTTCAGAGTCATTGCCTTCATCTGAATGTCATTGGGAGGGGTAAAGTACATGTCAGTGGAATGAACGTCCTCCTCCTCTAGCTTTGTGGGACTTCATGAGTCTGGCTTTGTCAAAAGGCAAGAGCAAGGAATTCTTGCTGCAACATGTAGATATACTAATTCGAGAATACTGCACCTAATACAGGGTGCGCGACAAAATGGCCACCTGCACAGCACGTGAGTTATATTGTGACATCGTAAAAAACAAACATTGTCAATTGCAGAACGGTCAGAATACTTCAAAACTTTATGTACCCTAATAGGGTACAGTAGGCATTAATGGGTTAACTTATGATATGAAACGCCTGCAATACACAGGATCGTAAGTTTCAGAAGTCAGGCAGCTTCGCTCTCAGCAAATTCTGAGACTTTTTTGTTTCATTCTAATGTATCACGCAATGAAGAAACCCATACCTTTTTCTTTTTGTCTACTTTGATTACAGCAAATACTTTTGAGCATTGCCACAAAGTTGCTTGTCACGTTCGTTGTGAATGCGTAGTTGTCTGCGTTTGCAGTTTGTCAGTAGATGAAAGTAAATAAAAGAAGCTCAACGGCACTAATCACAACATTCAGTTTTAGAGCCATGAGCTGATGGCATTGGATGGCGTTGCTATATGCAAAAAGACCTTCAATCAGAAACATTTTCGAAACAACTAACTTTGACAAGCAACTTGCAGGAAGTCATTGTCTTAGAGCCGTAGCCATGCACACAGTAACACTAAAATTATGATTTTAAGCGCTTTGGCTGCCAAGCGACTGCGAAATACATTTTTCCAATTGGAATGCATGATAGTTGGAATATTGTGGCTCCTACGGTCTAAAAGTAACAACTGACTGCCTCGGCTTGACTGCAGCAAACAACGCGCTCTAAGAAGTATCTAAAATAGCTTTCGGAATCACGCATTTTATTTACACTGAAAAGTTATCATAAACTCTTGGATTCACTCGGATGTAGGAAACCGTTTATATTTCGATAAATTATTCGCGCATTGGGCATGGGTTGTCCATCGTCGCCGTTCACTCTCAAGAAAATTGGTGGAGAGATGATGATGATCTGTTTCTCTTCATTTGATTTTAGCCTGAAATGAATTTTTGCGTATGACATAATTTACTAATAATCTTGGCATTGAAATGGGATTACTTTCAAAACTTGTTAAAAAAATTGTAAAGGCCAGATTGATCCTTAATAACATACATTTTGCATGATCAGATGGTTGATTTGCTCTGCGGCCTGCGTTGATGACTTCCATAACTTGAGTTTTTGCTGCTTCATTTAACACTTTTTTGCTGATGTGCTAAACAACAATATGCCGAACACCACTAATCAGTGAAATTTCCTTTTTTGTTATCACAAAGTGTGTGGCGTGAAGAACCGCGGCCGTGGCTCGCTGGTGACAGTTCACATCAGTGGAGGCGAGACAACTCAGCCCAACGAATATCCATGGATGGCGTTCATACACATCGGCCGAAAGCCGGATATCATGGTGTCGTCCTATAGTTGTGGAGGCAGCCTCATCAGCCCAGAGTAAGTCAAACCTGCTCGGAGAGAACAAACATTTTCTATGCTGACCACAAAGTTAACTTAGAATTTGCTGCAATAAATTTGTCTAACATTCTAACAACACGATTTTGCCTCTCAACTTTTATTGCATTTTTTCACAGATTTCGTACATTTTGTTTCCACATTTTTAGTTTTCTGTAAATACCTTGTGTTCCATTACCTAAGTCTTTATTAAGTCCACTAGGATTTGCATACTGCTAAATTCTGACAATGCATTTGCGCTTTTCTAAACTTGTCTTTGACTATTTTGAAACTTCAGATACGTTTTGACCGCTGCTCACTGCGTAACAAATAAAAATACAAAGGGAGAAAGACGACCGCAGCACGTTCATGTTTGGCTGTCAGTTCACAACAGAATAACTGACGCTTCTGGAAACACTTCAGCAAGGTAACTAGTATGTTGCCGTTCCTGGTCTGTTTAGGGATGGTTTCGAGTTGGGCAGAAATGCTTAAAAATAAAATATAAAGGATTTTTCCCACTGCAGTCTTGAAAATTAACTTATACAAGTAATTATTACTTGTTGTTACCACTTGAAACTTTCATTAAACTTCAAGTAAAAACGTGCTATGGATATGAAGTACCGTAGTATTATATTAGTTGCTCAAGCACACCATTTGCTTGTTCCTGGCGCTAAGCAACAAAAGATAATACTATGAACATCCCCTCAGCGTGGTCCAAGTGGACCACCGGTGGTCCATCTGGAATTTTAATGGTCCACAGAATTTCATAATTTTTTTGATAAAACGTTCCTGAAATTGTAACCTTTACTGTACAATAAATTATGCAAGACTTCACTAGTTTTTCATGAGGTGTCCACATAGCGAAGTGATGCATCAGGTATTTTCTAAAAATATGGTCCATGGGCCAAAAAAGGTTGAGAACCATTGCTGTAAAGCATATGAGCAGTGGTGTGTTTAAGGGGAGGCGAGCAAGGCACATTTCCACCCCCCCCCCTTTCAAGGCGACCTCTCGAGGTATTTCGCGCGTAAATTTTCCTCATTTGTGGTGAAAGACGTACCATCCACTCAAATGCTGTAATATACTCCGAAGCAGATAAGTAAGTACTTTGCATGCAAAAGTTCTCCCACTAGCAACTGTAATGTGAAAGTACTCTGCTTTCAAAGCGGCCCACAGTAGCTTCTGTAATGCGTACGTACTCTGCTTTTTGAAGGGCCCTAAACAGCAACTGCAATGTACAGGTACTCTGATTTCAAAAGGGCCCCCAACAACAACTGCAAAGTGCAAGTACTTTGCTTTCAAAGGGGCCCCAACAGCAACTGTATTGTGTAAGTTATCTGCTTTCAAAAGGGCCCCTAACGGCAACTGTACTCTGCTATCAAAGCGCCTCCCAACAGCCACAGTAACGCATAATACTTTGCGTTTGAAGGGGCCCCAAATAGCAACTGTAATGTGTAAGTACTCTGCTTTCAAAATGGCCCCAACAGCAAATGCACTCTGCTTGCAAAAGAGCCCCCAGTGGCAACTGTAATGTGTAAGTGCTCTGCTTTCAAAGAGGTCCCCAATAGCTGTATTGTGTAAGTGCCTTTCTTTCAAAGGGGCCCCCAACAGCACTTGTAATATGCAAGTGATCTGCTTTCAAAAGGCCCCCAACAGCAACTACAAAACTAGAGAAGTGGGGGCCGATGCCAGCTTGCTAACGCTTAACTTTTATGTGTTGCTAGCTTTGTCTTCCAAAATTTTCAGTGCTTTTAAAGTCGTGTATCATGCAATACCGTGTTTATTCGATTGTTAGCCGCCCTTGATTGTAAGCCGTACTTGAACATAGGTCACAGTACGTAAGCCTCTGACATACTTTCGTGTATACCACGTTTCGCGTTCAATTGGCAACGCTGGTAATGATTCTCACACCACTACAACTGCCTTCTGTTCATCATAATCCCTCCTGTGATGGATGTGCACGTGTGCACATGATGCTGAAGAGTGGGAAGACAATGTGAAAAGAGAGTTTGGTCAACAAAACGTACCCAAGGAAAGACTAGGCGTCATCAAAACCTTTCGAAATACTAACGACAGAAATGTAAGCCGTCCTTGATTGTAAGCCGTACGAAACGATAAAAAAAAACTCCATAAGCCGTGGCTCATCGATAAAAACGGTAGGTACCTTTTGTAGTTTCTGTTGTGTCAGTCATGCCGTAGTCTCAGGAACGCATCCTTGGGTGGCCTGCATTTCCCCTTCCTAAGCTTGATCAAAGGGTCTTATCGAGGTGGGCTGAATGTGATGACGTCATCAGAGGGCCCTCTTTTCAGCCTTGCCTCGCCCCCCAACTCTCAGGCCCCTCCAACCCTAAGTCCACCACTGCATATGAGTTTTAAAATGTGTTGAATTTGCGCATTATTCGTCATCTGGGCTTTAGTCAGACATTTGGACAGTTATTTGCTCACTTTTAGTTCACAAGTTGGAGTCGTGTGGACTCGTGTTACGGCAATCGCTTAGATCTCTTTGTTCAGGAACGATTTCTTAAGTATAACGCGGAACACTAATACCACAAAAGCAATCACAAATGATCTCAACTTGGAACTTCATTTCGGTGTTCAACCACTAACCACAGGACACATGTTTATACTTGATATCCTTGCTGGGTTGTAGTTTAATCCGAATCTACAAATGTGGGAAAGAAATCAGGAATGCTTCCACACTGGCTTCTTTAAAGAATGTGTTCCTAAGCGTTATATCATTCAAAGAGGGTGGGTTATCACTCCGGTAAATAAGTGAGATGTTTAATCCTCGAAGCCGAGCTTACGTTACTAAGCAGTGATGTGTTGATCAGTGTAATCCACATCCTTGCCCAGTGAAACCAGTTTTTTTTATCGTTGCCCAGTCTTTTACACTCAAGCATACATAGAAAACAAGAAAGATTACAGTGAAGCTGCACGTGGCAAGTCATGTTCATTTGTACAAAATTATTCATCCATTCAGTTTCTTGAGGTGGTTCACATTTGCTTCTGAACAGACCGGATGTTAAATTTCCAGTTCTTTAACGTGCTCTACGATAAAAACCTAATTTTTCTAGTTTCTATAAGTCAACCGACTCGGTTAATTTTATTTGTTGCTGTGGCTCGTTGCAAACGCCATCGCCGCACCACACTGCTTTTTACCATAAAGCAGGATGTGCTGTGGATTGTGGGAGTGATATTGCAGCAGTTGAGATTTTGATAAGGCCTATACTTACACAAAAGATTATTCTAGCAACATGTCTTGATATTTTAAGGTATAAGCATTATAAAATCTGTTGACTTTGCAGGTCTGTGCCAGTGTTAGAAATTATTCGCCACCCAGACTACAATCGAAGGTACTGGGACAGCGACCTTGCTCTTTTACGGCTTGGACAGCACGTCATAATGGACAACGTCACTCGACCAATATGTTTGCCTCCACCAAACAAACGGGTAAAAATCTTCCTCTGATTTTGAATGGGATCCAGTTATTTGGCTTTGACAAATCTTGCAAAATTTGTCAATAACAAATTTAGGGCCACTAGGTAGAATATACTGTTGTTCTAAATAATAATAACCTTTTGAGTATTATCCCAACCGTGCCTGATGCATGAATGTTGGCAGATACTGATTTATTGTTTCCGTGTTTTGTCTTCTTTTAATGAAACCCAAAGTTAACAAACTTTGAATACTAAAAACCTAAAAACTTCGTTTATTGACATTTTTTTCAGCTCAAGGTCGGAACCACACGTGGTGAAGTTGCTGGCTGGGGTTTGGTTGACGCCTTGGGGAATCCTTCACATGTTTTGCAGAAAGTGACGATGCCGACAGTCACAAGCAGTAAATGTTGGGGAAAGTTCCAGGCAGTGGCCCAAAACGTCCCGGGTGTCGACCTGCCCAATAACCTCACCATCACTGAGCACATGTTTTGTGCCGGTTCGGAGTAAGTTCATTGCAATGTTTCGTTTGTTTTCTGTGTGTGAAAACACTGTTACCACACTTGGTGGGTGTCATGTTTCACTAAAATTGCCTGCATCACTTCGCCCACTAGGGTGTTTAGATCATGATCAAAGAACCTTTATAGTCGATGCGTTATTTCCTTTGGAATGCAATGTTTGGTTTCTTGCGAGTTTTGCGGATACGACGTTGCAAAACTTTGTAGTTTACTCTCCTTGAAACGTTCCCAAGCCTCTTTTACACCCAAACCTAATTTTTGTTTTACATTTTTAAATAAATAGATAGGTCAGTACAGAAAAGCACTAGTTTATTTTGCAGATAAACGTATTTTAATTTGGCTGGTTACCAGAAATCGCTTTGTTGTTCATGATATTCCAGTTTATGAAGATTGGCAGGCCTACAAATAGTATACAAGTTAAACATAATGTAAAAAAATTAAGTTACATGGCGTTGGTTTAACTTTTGCAATGTCACTACCGTCGCATATCGTACCACTAAAAACGTTCGGGCGATGAAAGTAATATAAATGAAAAAGTTCGGGCAATGAAAAGCACAAGCAGAATTTCGATATAATTGTTGTTTTAACAGTATTGTGAATGAAAACGAACATCAATTGAATATCTCTAGCACCCAGACAAATTTTAAAGCAATTCATGTGGAAGCAAAGACCACACTGAACAAGCAAAGAAACATCAGGCTAAAAATCTTGCTGGATTTTTTGGATCTGCAAATTTTGTTGCAGAAAATATCATTTGCGACAAAAGTAAAAGCAGTAAAAGACCTTGTCAAGTAAATTTATGACCTGACAAGCTTTCACCTGAAGCTAATTTCAGCCTTAACACCCACCCGTTTGTCTAGGGATCCAGTCATAGTACGGGATGTTTCGAGACCAATCAAAAGCTCTGAGATTTTTATTGAGGTTTTGCTGTTTTCTCAGACAGCAATAAAATATATTTGAAAACAGATTTGTGTTGAAATAATGCACGAAGTGTGATAGGAAAAAAGCAAAAAGCAAAAGCATGATGTACATATTAGCATAAGATCCTACAATCAGAGAGAGTACATCCACAACTTGTGTTGGCAAAGCTGTCAATTTTTTACGTGGAGCAAGCCCAAAAAACTTGAAGTCTTGAGATGCAAGGCCTGCGCATCAATAAGACAGAGCACCATATTTCAAGTGCATGGTTTGTTTCAATTTTGACCCGGAAGTTTGAAGTAGTTTTCTTGACTAAATATAAAACGTGAAAAGCGTAGTTAATTTTTGGAAAAGGTATTTTTTTAAAATGAAACTGATCTTTAAAAACTGCTGAAATTTACAAGCTGATAACTGCTTTGGAATCTTTTCAACCAAATGAAATGGTATGGTTAGGCTATTTACGGAATTTAAAGACTAATTTATGACACAAGCTTTACGTATTGAAAAACTTTTATTTGCTCTAACCAACGACCAGAACTTGTTCATTAGACATTAGATTTGGCTGATTGAATCCGAAAAATACTAGCACAGGTAAGCTAGAATCAAAATTTTTTGACAGGGTGTTGATGTGCACACAAATATTTCGAGCTTTGTCTACTCATGAAATCTCATCATATTATACCCATAAGCAAAAAAAATTCCTGAGTGATAGCCTTAAAAAATTTAACGGCAACATTTCGAACAACCCATCGTCAGAAGGTTCGCGACATTAAATTCTTCTCCATCGCTTGGGCGAGTTTGTATCCACTGCTAGGTGGCACTAGATCTCGGGAAAGGTGTTGAGCGGCCATTCGATTGTCTCGTCGTCCATAACCGTCAGGCCATGCGCCCCACAAGGAGAGGTCGATGCGGGGATTGGACAGTGAAGGACAACATGGTCAACGGTCTGTTCTTCTGCGCCACATTAAACTAATGCTGCACGACGAAGTGTATATCGACGCTTTTTTCGATTTACTGGAAAACTATCTGTTTTCAGGACTGGCCAGACAGGAAGCACGTGCCAAGGCGACTCAGGAGGACCATTCATGGTGAAAGACACTGTTTCACGAAAGTATTCAACGTATGGAGCTGTGTCATTCGGATTGACTAGGGAAAGATGTGGGAAGTCTCTGTCGTACTCGGTATTCGCAAAGCTGGATGAGGGCATGATCACGTGGATCAAATCAATCACTGACCTTAATTAATCTCCGCTCTTGTGTTCTACATTCACCGCTGCTTCATATGGTGTAATTTCTTTGTCATTTCGCGATCTGCAATAATTTTCAGCAAACCGAAAACTGAAGAAAAGTCAACTTTTTTATCGCCACACAAAATGCTTCATAACCTCACTCGTTATCTGCCAATCGTTGTCATATAATGATATTGCACCACGAAATTACCTAAGTTGTTATCTCCTAGAAACTTGTCGTAAACGCTCCGAGGACGTCGCATACAAACTCAGAAAATAGCATGCGGCTACGCAAATGGTAACAACTGCTTTCATCAAAATAGGTTCTAAAATTGATTCCCATGCAATTTTGACGCATTTACAGCTGCATGTGTGATTCATTTACAGCTGCATGTGCGATTCAATCATTGCCTGTGGTTCTGTTTGAATGAGAGCTGATGAGGCCTACTTCTTAAAGCGAAATATAAACTCTGATATGCTCATATAGTGTGTGATTCTTGGCTGTGAAAGGACTTCTTTCCTAAGATGATAAATTTACCTTGTTTCACTCTTTGCTTCATTTAAGTAATCATGTTACATTTTTGCTGAGTTTGTAATTCTCTGCGAAGTTTGGTATATTTTACTGAGTTTTTATTTCTCTAGAAACACTGCGTTATACTGTAATTCATTGGGTGATAAATCAACAACGAACACTTTATCGCTTCACAAAACGAGCATTTTTTCAAGCCGCAAGGTTAGATAACTTGTTTTAACTTTGCTGATAAACTAACGTCCAAAGCAAAAGTTATCAGAGACATATCGCAAAACGTTCGGTAACCATTGCTACCATCATCGGTACAGGGAATAACAGCGGACACGTAAAAATCTCCTGCTACCCCCAGTTCATACATGATAAAGTGCATTGAGGATCAATGGATAAAAAATATCAAATTTAAGATTATCAGAATATGGACAGGTCATTCGTTTCACAGCGAAAACCTAAACTGGGCCACACAAAAATTTTGGATGGGTCGCATGCGTTTGGACATAGCTGCTATAGACTCTCGATGGAATCAATATGAAACTGGAAACGTGAATTGTTAAAACGACGAAATTTCCAACTCGGAATGGGTCCAGTTTTGCTTAGGCCAAACTCTATTTCGATATAAACTTGCTTCAATCCCTTCACAAACGTTGGAGATGATTTGTAGATCATCTTTAAAATAAGTGAAAATCACACTGTTTTACCAATAACTTCGGAACCTTGATGTTTTACCAAAACGTTGGAACGAAACCTTGATGAATAATATTTCATCGCCTTCGTGTCCCAAACTGTTGAAGAAGCTAGTCTCCACAAAGGTGACAAGCAAGTGAATCTATTGAAAAGAAAAAATTTATGTGGGAAATTCAGTCCATGTAACACCACGCATCCTCAGTGCAAAAATCTCGTTCAAATAGTTTTAAAATTCCGTTTTTCCGCAAATAAAATATTCCTTGTAAAGGTGAGAAGCAGAAGATTAAAAAGAAGTTATAGAAAGTGAACCTAACAGTTCCTGTTAATTGGTCCAGTTTGTGGTGTGATTCAACATTAAAGCAGCGTGAGTTTAAATACGTTTTAGCCTGTAGCATTCGTCGCAAATATTTTGATTTATTCAATGCTTGCGCTTATTCCAAGAAATTCTACGCTTTCCCTGAGTTATCAATTCCAAAGTATAGCACATTTATTGCGCTGATTTTGCTTCTGTTTAGTTTCAAAATGCCGTCATGGCAGTAACATGCTTAGCTAATAAAAAGGTTGCCATATAAAACATGGTGTTGTGGATGGTTAAGAGGTTATATTCGAATAAGGCTCCAGTGCCTGCAACTCTTGAAGCGAAACATGACAAATTAACTTTAGATACACAATTGAAAATAACAGTGATAACGTTTGTACTTTTTGATATTTTATAACATTCGGAAATGATCGAATGCGTAGGCTTCCTACGTGCTGCGGAAATTTATTTCGAACAAAAATATCATGAATCGCATTGTCTTCAAAACCTGCAGTGTAACTTTTTTGAATCAGGAAAATTTGATTTCTAGTACATAACATATATCGTTGATCCATAACAGGGGTGGAGAACCCATTTATTATCACGGGCCGCATGGTTTGTTCAGTATCGCAGGTGGGCCGCAAATATACTTTAATTTGATGCTAAAATTCTAACTTTATCTTCCTGAGGAAAGTAAGAAGCAACGTGTCTTGACTAACTGTGCAAATATTTGCTCATCATGGAGTT
>JGI24158J21664_10006193_pt1 | contig 15739 bp, 13 predicted proteins | sample Ectturendosymbi3_FD_21664 | JGI IMG/M metagenome (IMG submission 21664)
CTGAAAATTTCAAAATCCAGGGGGTGCCAAGACCTTCCCTGCCCCCCCCTCCGACGCCTATGTAAGTACCATTTCAAATGTGCGTAGCTCTTTTAATAAGAGTTTATTTTAGTGCAGAACTAGGACAGATAACAAATGTTGTGCTAGTTGAAGTTTCAAAAATTGAGATTTGTCCTTTACACATGCAAGAAAGCAAAGTAAGGAACAAAAAAATCACCTGATTTCGAAAGCTGTTGTTTTCTAGTCTGTAACCTGGATCTCATCGCAAGTACACTTCCAAATATTGACCATTTTATTATCTTAAGTACCTGCATTTTGTTAATGCCTTTCCTGCATTCAATAAAAGGTCGATGGAAACGGCACACTCCCAAATGGCAATGATTTTACTGCAAAATGCGAAAACGCTTCACTTATGTTATTTGATTATATATTCAATGGTTTCCGGTGAAATCACAAGCAGCAACTTCATGAGCAACTTGGCCGAGTCTTGAATCTATTCAGTGTTCATCTTGCGTCCGCAGGGACGTGTGCGCAAAGTTGGTATCAAAGTGCAGTTCCGCCGCTTGATCCTTATCACTTTCGGCGCCTGAAACTCGTCAGAAAGACGCATTTTTGCGTTGAGTTGATGCACCAATCCGGTGTAATCCGACTGTTACGGCGCAGGGTGACGGGGATTTGTTTATGCCAGTGACGCAGTTGCTGCGAGGAAGCTAACAGACGAGGTTTTGCCACACTTGCTGCAACGCCTCATAGTTTCTGAGGTCCAGACCAAACGCGAACGATATAAATTGTTTAAGGTCTCAGCTGTGCACACCACGTTGAACGCTGCTTTCACATTTGGACTTCACTTTGTAGCAGAAAAGTACGGCTGAAAGATGTGTGAAACACTACGTATACAAGAGTCAAACAATTTTGTAGTAGCTGCTTCGCACACCAGGTGGAGTGTTTGAAAACTGTCCTTGACGTTGCTGGAGTCTGCATTGCAGCACCTTTCCGTAATTTTAACAGTTGACGTGAAAAATTTTTTTCAAACCTGAAAGTATAGAAATGAAACGTTTCTGCAAGCGTCAATATTTACCGTATTATTTACATGAATCAAACAATCAAAAACTGCTTACCATGAACCAACAAGAGCGAAAGCGGTATTCTGCTTCTTGTTGGTTAATTAGCGTGAGAACAATTCCATCGTGTGCGATGTACTGGCTTTGATGTTGGCATGGCGTTCATCCACCAACGCTGGGTGTAGCAACCTGCTAAGCGAGGTAGATCAGCGTTTCTGTTATCTTGGATACGACCGTTAAGTCTGACATGCTTGGGTCAAGAGGATGCTCATCTGAAATTTCTCGACACGCAGTAATTATGTGCTTGCTTACGTGTATTTTAAATATCTACGAAGAAAGGTTTCCGTCTGTATCTTGAAAACAACTACAAGTATTTATTTTCAACTTCGATGGTGCATTATTTATTATTTGCTTTTGTTGTTCAAGTTGTGGTATGAATTTCGCTGCAGGGCAGCAAAGGTCATAAGTGTTATTTTTTAATTTTCAACTGTTAAAACTTACACATATATTGCACTGAAGCTTTCCCTGTTATCGTCACACACATCCACTTCAATAGTTTTCTCCAATGTAACCAGCAAATCACAAACATCACAATATCACCAAAAAGTAGGGGTTATTGTGAACGGCGTAATTTCAGCTGGGAGGTTTTTCACCGGGATTTTTTACCGCTGCTATCGTGCGTACTTTTCCTATCAGTTTCGATTTCTGATTTCATCTCCAGTTTCCATATCCAGTAGGCACGTCAAATTTTGCCGCAATCTTCTTTTCACGAAATATGACTGTTGAGAAAAGCTTGACCATTGAATGAACTTTTAGTGATGAAGTGTTTAGGTGAGGCCAAACACATTCGATCACCTTGAACCTAAAATCAGGCTATTGTTCATTGTTTCTCAATTGTCGTGATTTGCTCCAGAAAAAATCTGACATTTTCCTATTGCTTGACCCGGGATTGGAGAACATGAAAGACTTTCCGGTAATTATATTTTCTGAACGCAATAACCCACTTGCTGACTTTTTCAAATTTGTTTTGCTTTGAATTCGAGTAATTTGTTTCGGTTGTGAAGAGCTAAGCAGGGAAACAGAATAAAGATCCTGACAGAACTCGGCTTATTCCCAGTTCTAGCAATGCCGACTGATGTTGAGCACCTGTTTTTCTGACTGTGCCTGCGCTGAACAGCTTTGCGATCTGGATAACGAGCACCCTGCTAGTGGGGACAATAGAGTACTTTGGTCAGATCCGCTACGCAGTCCGCTACGATTACCGCTACCGCTCGACGTGGCAAACATGTACCTTGATATCAGTGAGATTTACTGCCGCACGGTAACTCTGTCTCATCGAGCGTTAGTTTCATGGTTTTCCAATTAAAGTTTATTGTGTGTGCCTACGGTAGTGCCGGCAAGCAAACAAACGGACCTATGGCGGCTACTCCGGAAGTGGTTGACGCGCAGTACTTTCAGCTGAAATTCTAAGTTGCAGGCTATTTCATGGNACGGTCATATTTAATTGGTAAACCCTTGGATATTCTCAAGTTTGTTCTTTGCTAGGAGAGCAAAACCACCAAGAACTTTCCAATGCTTCGCACTACTGCTGCCTTGCTGAAAAGCGTAAGCGACATTAATATAAACTAACTATTTCAGGAAGACAAGAACAACATTTCTTCTTCTTGGTAGTTATTATGATTGCTTCGATGAAGTTTTGTTTACAACAATAAGGAACGCTGTGGAAAAACTTGTTTCAATTGCGCAGTGTAATAGTAAATAATACAGACTGATTCAGGTGACGGAGAAGGTGAAATGGCATTTATACGAAAGCGGCAGACCACGCATTCTTTGTGCACCCAAAACCTCTACCGGCCATGGTCTGCAGTGGAGAGGCAAAACGGACATGCGCATTCGGACCTCCCTGTTGGTATAACAACTTTGTTCAGTTCAGAAAAAAAAGAATAAGTTCTTTTGAGTTTCACTTTCCTTGTGCGTTTCAAGCTAAAAAATTGGTTACTGCTGCTGATCACAAAATGATCATATTCCCATTCGCAAGGATGGTTTGGTCCGCTCCATTTTTTTAGTTCCTCATCTGCTGGTGCACTCGACGGATGCAACTCAACTTCATTGAAGTTTTCTTTACTTATCTACTGCGACGTAACAGTGTCGGCGAAAGTAACCTTCAAGAATCTGCAGCGGGTCGGTTTTTCGCTTCACAACGTACAACGCCTTCAAAAACTTCGAGATTCCACAATACAGAGAGACAAGCGACCGTGACCAAACACTGTAGCTGTTATTAAAAGGAGTTGGGAAGTATAGCTTGTGGCAGTGCGCGTGGAGAGACAAAGTAGCTCTTTCCTTTAAAGTCCAGTAATAAAAACGGTCTGGTATTAACTGCGATTGCTGATAGTGCCATTTTTCAAAATGCTGGCAGTAACGAACGTCCAGTTCAGCGTCACACTTGCAGAAAGGCATCAACTCTAGCAACACAAATATAAGGTATCTAAAATTCCATGTAGCGCTAATTCCGACAGTGTACTGAAATACGGCTCGAGATCGGCAGATCGTTTGCTGTAATCCTGATAACATCCATTGATAATCATGGCAGTGTTCAAGATTTTGTTGCAGCGTTTTATGGTATTCCAAACCACACGTTTCACAAACCTTATGAACGAAAATTTTTGCCAGCTGAAACCTGGCCGAAAATTTGGCTTCAGTGGGTAACATCCGTTTCTGCCACCCCACCCATTTCACGCAAAGTGTGGTAGGCGACAACGGTGCCAATCAGATCCCAGGTATTCGCTCGTCACGCGCTCATGCATGTCTGTGTGAACGATGTCGAATGTGTCGCACCATGAATGGGCAATAGCTCATTCTGGCACAAGTTATCGGCAGGTAGATCCGGTAGATTATACTTTTTAACTTGCTTGGCGAAACGATGCTTTGCGAACAAGTTACTGGAGCCTACTTGGCATTGGTTTGCTCTGAGCTTCTGACTCATTTTTGTGAATGTACAAAACGCCAAGATTTTACTACAAGACGCATTCGTGGAAAAGATTGTTCAACCGTTCAACCATTACAGCATTGTTGTGCAACTTATGAAGCGTTACCCAATATTTCCACTAATTTTTTTCGCGTAGGTCTCTCCCATATCTTCATAGTACGCAATAACCAACAACGCAACGTAGCCGGTTCTACAGGAGTCTTTATGCCGTCAACTGCAACTCTTTTAATGCTGCTTGGTTTCAGAAAATACAAACGTGACCTGCCCTACAATAAATTGAATGTTTAGCAAACGCTGTCTATCGAAAGGAATCCCTTCACAGCCAAGAATCAGAAACTGAGATCTTAGCTGCTTAGCCGAATGTTTATTTCGCCTGCTAGGTAGGCACCGTCAGCTCCTATTCAAATAGAAATACGAACAATCATCAACTACGAAGCCACAAGCAGCAGTCCGTGGCATTAAGTTTAGAGAGCTGAATAGTTGGTTTTCCGGTAAATACCTCAAATCTTTTGAAAAGTGACCGATTGGGGCTTTGGAGCGAACGCAATACTTCAGAGAGCGGAAGCGAACATAAGGCTGTCTTGTAAGTCTGTTATTGTCCGCATTCTTTCGGTACCTTGCGTCATAATCGAACATCTCTGTATTACCTAATCGTGATGTTGACATTAATATCGTAAGCTCTGTCTTTAATACCTTAGAAATCTGCAAACAAGGAAGGGAGAAAAGTTGTATTGCTGACAACAAAAGCTGACTTTTACGTGTCCGGCCTTTTGTCTTTACGTTTGTTCCGGAAGTGAGCGTAAAACTGTTCAACAACAGGCTGGGGCGCTTTTATCGAGGTCTTCAGAGTCCTAGTGTAGAGAAAGCAGAGTGCGTTTTCCGTGGGGAGATGTTTGGTATGTGCGCTGTTGTGCCTACACACCACTACAGATCATGTGTCCTCCGACCCGCATGACATCACAATGAATGTCTCTGGCAGGAAACCGAAACAAGATCTTCAGCTGAGTCAAGTTTAATTTGCACTAACAAGACGAATCCACTCCAGATCTCTTTACTACGGATTTGATGATCGATAGCCTGTGCCACTGCGTTAAACTGGCAGTGATGAAATAAAGCCACAAGCAAAGCAGTGAATTCGATTCCATTTTTAATTACCTCCATCACGGATTGTTCATTTCTCACCATGGTCCACCGGCTCTCTTGGTCATCATCTTGAAGGCTAATCGCGAAGCACTTACTGTGAGGTCCAATCCCCCTAAAGTTTTGGCTTTGAGCTATTCGGATGGAATCAGCGTTTGGGACACGTTGACAAATCAAGCAGTAGTACTTATCTCTGGTCCGTAAAATAATGGTTCGCATTTCTGACGTACGGAGAAACCCAAAGGCTGGTAGCTCAGCGAGGATTAAGTAGTTTATGACTGTCTGGTCAATTTCCAACAAACCCTGCTGTTAGTGACTATGGTTTACAAATTATCAACAACTTTTTTAAACACTGAGTTGCGCGATGCCTGGTCAGACGTGTTCAAAGAGATGCGTGCAGTCGTACTCTCCGAGGTTAATTCTTCTACAAACTTCAAACTTACAATCGCCGGCAATAGAGCTCAGTCACGCGTAGCATTTTGCGAATTATTGTCTGCGCAGAAAAGAATCCCTGCTAGTTGGACCTATATTTAAACTGTGGTGACGTTGGGGCTGGGCACTGACGATCCGGTAGATTAGGATAAAAAAACACGATAGCTCATGCAATTTGAGCTGTGATACTTTCAAACCAAATCAGTTACTACTCTGCAAAGAGATGTGGAACAACAATAAACACCTAATGAAGTATCCTGCACGGCAGAGTGCATTTCTAGTCTGATCAGGTTATTGGAAAAACGCTGTTTGAATACTACCAATTTTGGGTACAGATACCAATATTAAATGGCATTTTCGGTGTGAAGATGTAGTTCGCTAGACTTCCGATGTGGCAGTTGTTTTTGTAGCTTGAAGAAGTCGTGTAACCAGAAGGTTCTGTCCTGTTTCAAAATGTAAGATCCATGACGAATAGCACACATTCTATAATGATTTTTGCCGCATTAATAGCTAATTTTATTTTGAATTTGTTTTACTGTAATAGCAATGGCGGGATGTCTTTGATTTATCATATTTAGTAATTTAAAATAGTCATGACTTTTTGCTGGTTGTTGGATAATATGCAACTGGAGGCAAAAAACTCAATTTTAATGTTACATACAGACCACGGAAGAAAACAAACTTCGCAAGTTTTAGCTTTTGTTTTTTGTATGGGTTAAGGGTTGTGATGGCACGTATAGTGATCAACACAGATGGGGTTTGAAATTAGACCTCATGAAAACCTTTACGAAAAACAAGTGTAGCAAACGCAATATTTACATTTTTTCAGGAAACACGAAGCGCGTCGTGTTAAGGAGGCTTATCCGTAACGCCAGATCAACCGGGACATCAGGGTAAGTTCGCTTTTTGTGTAAGGCCCAGCATGACACGGAAGTGAGATTGAAGCGATCCGCTACTACAGCGTCCGGCGTATTCTCTCGCCTTTGTCGCCACGTTTCTAGGAATATAAGGCAGCTTTACTTATCCTCATTACAAATGCTTGGACGTGACCTGTAGTGTAAGAAAGTGTCTTGAAATAAGTGCAATGAATGGGATGGATTTCCGGCGTGACATTTCTAGCACTTAAGCACTTAACTGTGGCGGTGCACAAAAGTTACCTGTGGACATTTGTGTGTAGATTTTACCGAGACAAATTACTATTGATGTATTTGTTAGTCATGTTGTATGGCCTGAATTCGAGGTGCTCAACTCTTTAGCATGCGAAGTTTGTTTTAATTTAAGCACACCGTGAACTGGCACATACGTTGACTCGGGCTTTTTTGACTGTAAAGAAAATATTTTTTTGAGATGCATGTGCTGGACAAAGGTTCTCTCAAAAACACTTGCAATATCAAAAGCGTTGCAAGCAAGCACTTTACTTTTGTGATGCAACTGTGCATTCGCTGCCTAAAATTGTATTTGGTGGATACTAGTTCATGTCACGTGGGACTACAAGCCACCAAACATTGTACTGCACGTTGAGTTGCGGCGCTGTCGAATGTTTGCGCTGAGTAAGTTGCAGAAGAGGGTGAATGAGATGAAAGAATTGAACACCCAACGCTTTGCAGGTGGAAAAGGGTGCGAAAAAAACTGAATTATCCTTGGCTCAATTCGTAAATTAAACCAAATGCAACCCTCTTAAATAGCGTACGTTTGTTTATTTGAATTTCAATAAAATTTCATGCTGCAAACATGGCTATGTTTTTTATTTTATGCTTCATTCAAGTTTTCACTTGATTTGCGTTACCTTCCGTTCAGAGGCGTAGCCAGCGCAAAATTTGGGGGGACGAAATATTTGTCTTTAGGCGAGCAACAGTATTTTTGTTAGGGACGCCGCTTGTCAAGGCGCAAAATGACTAGATATGCTAAAAATTTGGGGGTGAATGACTCCCTGCCCCCCTCTGGCAACACCCATGCTTCCGTTGCCTTGATTTTCCGCAGTTATGCAATAATAACTGGTGCAGAAACAAATGATTCAATAGAAATAAAAGATTGTGAATTAATTGCTCTTTGTCAGAATCTAGTGGACTGCCGGAGGCTTCGCTCGCACCAACTGCTGCACATTGAGCAGACGTAGTAAATATGTCCGGCTGCTTGTCACCTTTGTGGCGCCACAATGCTAATGAAAGTCTTCTTGCATTTGATCTTTTGCAGAACGCTGAAACCTGCTGGACTAGCGGAATCAGGTAAAAGCGTCAGAAGCGGAATTTGAACCTTCGCGGATGCGTGTTGTGGCGATACGTTTTGCGGATTACATTCGATCGCACATTATGACTTTTTTCGTCGTTAAACAAACTTTACGTGCATCACACTCAAAGCACACGCTTTTTGGGCTGAGCATTGTAGCTTAAGCGCCTACTTTGTAATGGCAGCTCACAATCGACCCGTGACAACAGGCAGTTTATGCGCGTTGCTAAGAACGATCAACCGAATGAAAAAGCTGCAACACATGTGTTGCGGCATTCTGGGGAAAAAAACAGTTGGAGTCGTAAGCAAAAGATAATCCGAAAAGGTGTTAATGTGCATGAAGGAGAGTTTAACACCATCATCGCTAAATCCAAAATCACGTTTCAGCTGCACACTCCACCACTGTCTTTCGCGTGTTTCCGGAGAGTAGACATTCCTGAGTTGGAGCTCTGTCTCTAAGTGGGTGATCATCACTGGTTAATTGTGAGGCTTAGTTGGTGGAAAGCTCATTCTTACTCTTCGCAAAAATGTTAAGTGCTGTCTGAGCCGAATAACAAATAAAGCTTATTTCGCTAAACTCGAAATTTTCCTTTGAAATTTCTTTGCTTGGTAAGTAGAGCTTTCAATAACAGAAGTTAGAACTGTTCTACATCCATGCGTTTGTTATTCAGTGCCTATGGCCTTCACCACAAACTAAGTACTTCATGTAGAGCGCAGTATATTTGTTCATATTTCAGACAAACTTATGACCACCGTTTGCTTTTTTGTCTGACTTACAATCAAATCAAAATCCTGCATCTCTATCGCCGGCAGGCTACCTTTCGCTTTTTGGTTGATTTCGTCAGTGCGTGTTTGTTATAAGTGTGGAACTTATACACAACCTCTTCCGACATCTAATTTTTCTGCTGATTGCGTTTTGTCATGTTATGAATCTTTTTGAGATTTTTTTCCTTGACTTTTCCCAGTTGACTAGCATCAGGTTTCGCGTGGTTGCGGGTATGGGGATAAAGAGTTTGCATCAATTAAGTGAAAAGAATTTTTTAAGTCAACGATGCAGGCAAAACTGAAGGCAGTCAGCATTTGATTACTTTAACTTTTCTTTTGGTCTATTAAAAAACATTTACATGGGGTTTGAATTGCGCGACAGAACTACCGAAAAAAACAACGTTACCGAAAAATGCAGTTTAATTCTCTTCCTCAAATAAGATCGTTGTCCATCGCAAAGCCAACACGGATATTTTGCCGTTCTGCTCACTAAGAGAGACGTTTTCTTCGCCTGACGATGAACATCTGCTATTTTGCTGGTTGCGAGCGGATTACGTGACGTCGGCCTGATAGTACCCGATTGAGCTTCTGAGGCGGAGGATAAATAATGGGCTAGCGCTGTGTTAACGAACTAAACGGCTCAGTCATGCATAACTGATGAGGATTGGGTACAAGAGGAAATCAACTTTCTGTCGCTCATTTAGGTATTTCCCGCGATATTTCAGCGATAAACATTTGATAACGAAGTTTCCCTTTAAACTCACGGGCTTAATTGGACACAAACTGAGCTTATAATTTTGCCACAATGAGGTCTTCATTCAATCCGTCTTACTGTACCTTCCTTCAACCAGCCTTGAGCAAAACCCGAAAACCGGTTGTACATCAAACTACATTTACGTAGATAGGTATCATTATAAGATTCTGTTTACTCAAACGAAAATTGTCAGGGCAATCATCTTTAGCTTAGTTGTTCGGCTCATAATGTGACAAGCTGGCCATCCATGCTGTCACTACCCAACATGACCCATAACGTACTTCGATGTATGAAAAACATATAAAAATTACATTACTAAAAACAATCATCAGCCTTGCGCGAATCCTACAGAACAAGGTTGTTATCGCAGCGTAACAGCGGACCTAGTCATTTTCCACGCTGACCGTGATCACAGTTTTGTTAAATAAAATCGCAGTAGTCAGTACAATCTCACAGGCGATTACCATCACACAAATTTTGATTAATTTCGCACTAGTCACTAGAATAACACGTATGTGCGCACGTGTCACGGGACCTGTCGTTCAAGCGTTCCTTTAACGCCGCATGCTCTTACCTCGTGTTTGTTTGCGCGCGTATACAATCGCGTTTGGCAAGGAGATAAATAGCTCTTCATTTCTGTTGATGGTGCTTTAAACATCTGCCTACTTGCAGATGCGTATGTGCCGTCGCAGAAAAGTATTCACCTTTTTTAGTTCAGGTGCAAACTATCTAGTGAGCAGCAGAATAGAACATTGTTGGAGTTACGGGTGTAAAATCTAAAACAAACGCCTACCCTCACTGCTGCAACATGATTTGCACCCGTCTTTAGACGCGAAAGGCTCGAGAGGGCTACCCTCCCCATCAACTTTCAATCCTTGCAACTTACTAGACCAGCTATATCCAACCGAAATTGCTTACTGAACCCAAAATTATGCTTCTAGCTTAACAAGGGTCGCACGCTGAATGACATCAATGATGACCGCACATTGATTGGCTTACTTTTATCATAGCAAACTAAATTTAATTTAGCTAAGGTAATGAAAGCGTTCGAATCCTACCTGCAAAGATAACGACTATTTGGCACCTGTAACCATTCCATAAGTGGAAAGTATGATTTCATAGGCAAGTTTAATGCCAATTGAACATGGGCAGAAATCGGAAAACTAGTAAATTATTTTGCACCAAGATGTCAATGAAAGTATGGAAGTCTTCCAGCACGCGGTACAGATGTCATAACGTGGCATTGAGGACCACATGCGCCAAAAGTGCCAAATTTAAGATTATCAAAACAAGGACAAGCTATCATTATGTAGACCAGGGGTCACCAACGTGGTGCCCGCGGGCACCAAGTCGCCCACAAGGGCCATGTGCGTCGCCCGCGGGCCTGTTCTAAAAATAAGATTAGCATGGTCGATGTGTTCACATTAACAGATATCAATACTAAAATAATTAAAGGTAAATTGAGCAAAATTTTTATTTCAAAAGTGGGTATCAAACTAGTAGCCCTTCGCACGAATCGGTGCACTAGAAGTAGCTCGTAGTTTCAACAAGGTTGGTAACCCCTCGTGTAGACTATCTAAATTACAGCGAAAACCTAACTGGGCCGCATGCGGTCCGAGTGCCGCGGGTTGGACGTAGCTGTTCTGGATGATATGTAAAACAAAAACTACGCTCTGGTCTGATTCGCGATATCCCAGCCATCTTATAAATCTCTAGAGGAGTCCAAGGCTGGTTACGGGCCTTATACATAAGTCAGAAATGCGAGAACGTTAAAAAGTGTTAAACAAAAGGAAATACGTAGAAAGTCAGTTGAAACAAATCTACCAAATATCACGCGTTCTAGCATAATGTTTAAGTGGTTTTACTACGTTTCATGCACTGACTGCCTCATTGTCATTTGTGCGAATTTGCTGCAACTTTGAAATGATTTTACTGTTAAATCTCACATTTGTTTCTGTTTTTTTTCAGATCCAACAGATCCCTATTTGACCATTACCGAAAACCTCAAAAATCTGACCCTTACTTCAGGCGACACAGCAACTTTTCGATGCAAAGTAGAAGGTCACCCGCCAAATATCCACTTTACCTGGTAAGAGTTTATTGTGCAAATTTTTATTTTGCTCTATCCTTCTGTCCAATATGAGCTCGTATGATTAAAAGATAGGTAACTTCAGCATCGCCCCTTCTTAAGACTGTATTTAATGCTGGACACGTTTTGCTGTGTGAAACATTAATCGTTTCAATATCAGAGTCATAGTATAGTTGAATCAAGCTTTGTTATACGCCAGCAGCAAACTACTGCGTTGCTTGTGTAAAACTCGTCCAGTCTCTTCAAAACATATCATGCACTGCATTTGTTATTGATGAAATAAATTTGGGAAAACTCTAAATATGCATACCAGTGTTTCAATCTAACTGCAAACGCCGTCGCTTAATTTGACAAGGTGTTCAGCTTGGTTGCAAGTGCTTCGCAAATCGATCTTTCTTTGTGAACTTCAGGTACAAGGATCAGGAATTGCTGTCTGTCGGCGGCAACGTGCGTTATCAAATCAGAAACAAAACTTGGGGTTCGAGGCTTAAAATATCGGATGTCTTCACCAGCGACTCGGGGTGGTACAGATGTGAAGCGACCAACAGGGACAGAAGGGTCTACACGAACGCCTATCTCGATGTGTCCTTCAGTGAGTTTTTTCCTGTATTGTATTGGTAGCATTGGTCAAAGTCTGATTTTCCCTCTTGTTGGGAAGGCTTAGATGAAGCCCTTTGTTCAAGGAACACCAAGGCGGTTTACACAGTAGTTGTTGTTTGGGATCGATCACTCAACCTTTCAGTTAATAGACGGGCACGGTACTACTGAGTTTTTTGCCCTCAACCCAAGACGCACTAGGGGACTTTAGTGTGTAGCGCGTTGACGTTTTCGAGGTTTTCATTCCATTTCTTCTATAAACATCACGCACAATTTTCCACTGCGCCAATCACGAAAGCCACGGTTTCTACGGTGTCTGAGAAAGTATAGAAAAATTTGGTGATTTTCCAGGCTTTTGGGTCTGTTAGTATGGAAAAAGAAAATAATTTTCCGTACCTGATCGTCTGATATGCATTTTCATGATTGATAATTTTACTTTCATCATGTTAACTATTATAGTGCCTGCATTTGACCTGGGTATGTCATTTGGAAAAGTTTTAGTCTGGAAACGTCCGGAAAAAGTCTGGAAATTTATATTAAAAATTGCGTAGGAACCCTGTGTACTGTGTTGTGTGCAGGATTGTCGCCAAGTGTTTGATCAAACATTCAAAAGTGGAAAAGGTACACTGCAGACCAATTTCCTTCCTATCGCATTTGGTGTATGTAGTAATTTTTAGAACGTTGGTGATTAAACGTGCTTGTTTATAAGAACCTCCCCACAAGAAAAAAACTGTACCATTCGTGCGTTGACTTTGCCAAACATTTACAAGTTGTTCTTGTACATTTTAGATGCACTTCCGCCAGGCCAGGAATCGACCATCAAAGAGTAAGTAGACGTGTGTGGTTTCGGATCTGATTTAAATAAAATGTCTGATTTATTTTTTCAAAAGCAGTGTTGGTGTTGCACAGTACGAATCAGTGAAACGCTTATGTACGATTGTGGGTACAACTTCGCGTTCGGACATTATACTTCAGGCATGATTACCTACAAAGTACTTTTAGAAAAAGTTCGCCCACGTTAAACTCACCTTATGTTTTCTTTCGCTGTTGACATGCAATGCATGTGAGGTGCTCACTACATTAAACAGTCCATTGAATCGAGTCCTAGTTATACATATACAACGTTCCTAACGCTGTAATTTGCGTGCAGCCAGAACTCAATGATTTTTGGAAAAGACGAGAGGTCGTGGCCAGGTGAAAATCGTGAAACATTGTCGTAATCTTGGGTCCTACAAGTTAAAATTTTGAATACTGGGTGGTCTTGCGCAAAATCTCCAACATGCTCACAAGATTTGTGGCGAACTTTAGAAGTGAAGGCAACATTCTGCTCTGTTTTGCAATTAAAACATGAACATTGTATATTTCGGTTTCTAAGGAAAATGCTTCATTGCCTAAAATCAAGTGAAGACACTGTTTACACCAAAAGATTTAACTGATGTTTAGCGTCCTATTCAACTTGTCTTAAACGCTATTCAGTTTTCCAAACTTTTTGAAATAATCCCATCATGTGACAGAAGTGCGTTTGAAAACATGGTAATTATAATGAAAGAGTTGTTATACCCAAATAAGCTGGTGCACTTCAGAAGTGAAATGCCCATTCATTCCCTTGCAAGTGCATTTGATGCCTGGGCACAAGAGAAGCATCGTTGGCGATTTCAGAGAGCGCGGGCGGCAAAAATCCTTTATTCTTAAGGCTTTCATCCACCCTCTTACTTACGGTGCTCAAAATTAATTAGTGTTGGCGATTGTGACGCAACACAACAAGTCAATCTTTCTTCACTGCGGTGACGCAAGCATAATAGACCAAAAAGCGCTCTCTGACCCGGACGTCACCGCATTTTTGCGATAAGCGAGAAGATAATCTTGATCAATGGCTCGTTCTTGGTTGCTAGTTGTCACACACGTTACGATTAATGCTTTTTTTGGAGCGGTTATTTCTTACATTAGGCCGCGCTGAGGCTGAAGGCAACGTGTTCCGAGTCCGACAGCGCACAGCATTCGGCCACAATCGACAAAACGCGAAAATCGCTCTCCGCACCATTGTCGCGACGCCCAGACGAGAAGTCAGACAACACATTAGCAAAGCAACCAAACCTTTGTTTTGAGTGATTAGTGATTGACACACAACGGATTTTGTAATTTTGGCTGATAGCTTCGTGGTGATTGCATTGGTGTAGTCACTGCAAAATTCTCAAGCCGACAAACCTCGTACGTAATGGTATAAAAGCTGTACCAGTGGCGTAGCCAGCCCAAAATTAGGAAGGGGGCTAATCGCTTGACTTTAAGTGATCAGCAGTATTTTGTTTGGGACACCGTCTCTCAAAGCACGAAATGACAAGATATGCTCGAAATTTTTGGGGCCATGACCCCCTTCCCCCCCTTGGCTACGTCTATGAGTTGTACGACGACTTCTGCAAATCGGAGATTTAAATGCACTTCTCGTGCAAGAGCGGCATTGAAAACTTTCTTTTGTTCTTTCTCAGTCATTTCCTGAAAGGAAAATGTGAGATTTACACGGGATTTGCCTGCGCGGAATACTTTAAAGGCCGCTTCGTTTACGTCGAAGCTTTCTTGACCCAAACAAAGATGGAGGAGCAAATAACGGCGGCACTTGGAGCCATAGGTAATGGAAAATACGCCAGTGCTGGATAGTAAACATTGTTCAGCATGCAAAGTTATCCGCCAGTACTTAATTCTTTACTCGTTTTAATACCGCAGAGCTTTGTTTCATTCAACTTGCGATATGTTTGAAATATTCAGCGTCAAGCCACCACAAGGGTGACGCACCCGAATCTGATCGCAATTTGCTTTGCTAGGAAGATGATGCAAGGTTTTGACCGAATGTTCATGTTTGAAATATAGTCGTGGGCGTCGGAAGGGGAGCCAAGCCGTCCCTGGAATTTGAAAATTTTAGCAAAAAAAGGTCGTTTTCTTTGTTTCGAGTTGGAAAAAACAAATTTCACCACTTTTGCCCCGCTCCTTGGAAAAATCCTTCCGACGCCCATGAATATAGCCAGAAAAGTATGCCTAGCAGCGATATCCGCAACGGATCTGTCAACACGACTGTTCGGCAACGTAGCGTAGTTTAACATTTTATCCCTCGAGTCCATTGCTTGGTTTTGGCTAATGACGCAACATGTCAGTAACGTCGATCAAAAAAACTTTTATGAATTTAATAACGAAAAAAATCTGTTATTGTGAATCTAAGAAAATAATATAAAAGTAAAGTGAAGCTGGTTTGAATTGATGCCAAAGCGATTGCAGTCACACATCTCTTTTATTTGCAGTAAATATGGAAGGCATATCAGGCCGCTGCAAGCAGTACTCCAAAAAAGCTTTCTGCTACTTCGTTTTTCCTCCGTGCGCGGACCAGAAGTCAGGCGGTGATCCCAGTCCTGCTTACCTTTGTCGCGAGGACTGCGAACTTCTGCAATACGACGTTTGTGGAACTGAATTTAAACAAGAAGACAACCAGCTTATTGCAGTAAGCTTTTAGGGGAATGCTTTGATTGCTCAAAAATTGCAGTAAAATTCAAGATATTTGGGCCAACTGCTGCTGTAAAAGTGAGAATATCAAAAAGTTTGGAAAGCTTTTTGTAACATTTTATCACGTGCTTGGACATATGCAGTGGCGTAACTGATGGAGGAAGAGGGGCGAATCGCCCCCCCCCCCTGGCAAGCTAAATACG
>JGI24158J21664_10006195_pt1 | contig 15738 bp, 10 predicted proteins | sample Ectturendosymbi3_FD_21664 | JGI IMG/M metagenome (IMG submission 21664)
CAGGCAACGCGCGCACCACAAAGCGGGGGGGGGGGTTGACAATCGTCGCAGGTACAATGCGATGTCTGCTTTGCTGGGCAAGTAACTGTTGTTGTCCTGTCCCTGCCAACAACCAAAACACTTTTCCGCAAAAAAAACTCTTGTGTTTGTTTGCATGTGGCGGCAATAAGCGAAGTACACAGGGCCTTGTTCACATTTCTGTGCCTGTCGTTGCGCATGATCCGTCAATCGTGTCGAACGCAACAATGCTGCGAGCAAGCGAGCGCGCCAATCAACAATCAAGTCAGCATCACCACATTAAGTCGTGGCCCGCTGGCTTGGTGAGATCACAAATATACCTTAACGGTTAGAACGGCGAAGCAGAACAGAAGCAAAGATATAGATTCCAAAACCTCGGGCACAGTCGTTCATAGACACTGGTTAGCGAACATTACAGCAACACACTAACCCGATGAATTCCCGTAGAGCACCAAGTACGTGGTCGCATTCGTTCCGCTCGGCGGGAGCCACGTCACATTGACTGACCTCTGACCCCGGCCGACCAGAGTCAGGGCTTCGGGTGGTGAGGTAAATGTGTCTGTAGAGCCGATAAATCAACATAAAACCTGCGCATGGACTTAAACCACAAATCCTTCCCATGTCGCGAGGAACACACAGAATGCGTGAAACAGGAAGTTTTTTCCCAAGTACTGTAGTTATGATTTGATAAAACAGGCGGGGTCCGAGGTCACCCCCCTGGGGTCACTCCCCCCGGCGATATTGAAACGAATAACGAACGATGCAAACGAAAGTAGCTGTGTCATTCATGGCGTCGTTGTTACTCAGCAACAAAGCAGGTGAATGCAAACGTTTAGACTCGGGTATTATGACATGCATGTTATCTTTATTTCTAGCAAAAACTGAAAACTTCCTCTTTTTGTAGAAAGTAACTTCTTTATAGACGTGGCAACGAAGTCAGATTCGCTCAACACGTCTTCTCGACTGGTCAATTTGCAGTGCTAGAACGAAGGGACCTTTACCCTCTCTCCGCACTCCTTTCGGAGTGTCACGAGTGGTCTGCGGCCACCCCTCCACTTACTCTGCGCCGTGGGCCAAGCGGCTACTTTAGCAATGAATGCTGCACTGGTGGCAAGTCAATGTCAGCACCGCGCGTGAATTGTTCCTTGCACCCGGTCCGTTAACGCTGAGTACGAGGCTGTCGCAAGTGCCGTTTTTCAAATCTTCGATATGACCCGACCAGGAATCGAACCCACACTACAAGCTTCAGAGGCTTGTGCTCAACCCCTGCTGTTTGGTCGGGGTCCTTGTTTAACAAAAGAGCCATTCTCGTTTCATCTCCCAGCACATAGGACCGGAGAGGAGACACAAAACGTTGACACCGTTTCACCTTCCACGCGACTTCATAGGGGCATAGGCTAAACTGTAATCAACTTCAATCTTATAATAACAAAACGCAAATTTTAATTCCAAGTTCCATCGAATCGAGAGAGAGTCACTTTAGAGGAGCTAAAGAACCCCATGTTGCCAACCCCTGGGTATGGCATCAACACATTCTGAGACGAAACGTCCAGGCTACATACGTAAAACCTGCCACGGACCGGATTCCGCGCACGCCTGGCGGAAACATCTTGCGGTCAAAGTATTCTGTTACTATGCGCCAATGAGCGCCAATGAGCGGTCGACGTCCAACAACAAAGACGTATCAGCTCGAAGTCGCGATTTCACGCGCAGTGGCTGGTCAATATATCTTTCCATGAAAGCATGCAAACGGACAGTACCGCGGTCGCCATTACAGCTCACCCTTGTCGAGGTGAATGCTCATAGTGAAGACGTCTGATCCGTAGCTGTTTTCCGCCACGCACTGGTACAAACCACGATGCTCCAAGCTGGCGTAGTTTATTTTCAGGGTGGCAGCGCTTGGCGTCTGCCACACGTAGAGCGAGTACAGTTTCCGGTCGGGGAACTTGGGGATGAGAACTGCAAAAAGATTCATCTCCGATAAGTCGACTTTCGATTCGCCCACTTCCCACAACCCCGTTGCCGACGGGGGTAGGTTGGGCGCATGCCCTTGGCCCCAGCTCCATAGGGGCTGGACATTAGACATACACACGACATGATGCACTTCGTGTTACCAGGGTTCGTGTGAACCCTGTGGAATGGAAAAGCCACAAGTTGCCATGGGAGCCTGCCTATGTGTGTTGCCATCGCAACAAAGCAAGTATATGTTTAATGTGCGATCTACTGTTGCCTAGCAACCATGAATGTTCCACCGAACGCTCACGTGATCGCGTTTAATCAGGTTGGGGGTACGAACCCCCCTGCCGCGACGTGGAATTCGGCTTCACTTTCAACCAGCAATGGAATGGTCAAGCTAGCCTGACATGACCTTTTGATATCGATAACAAAAGCATCTCTTACCACGCGCGGTCTCGAAGTTTCGCTGAGTCATCCAGTAACACGAGGTTAAATAAATGTTTGTTTGGACAAACCATTGATTTTGCTATGAAGGTGCGATGGACAACCAATGCCAAGTTCCTGGATCGAAATTTTTCCCAGAATGTTCGGCAAAAGAGGCCGAAACGCTGGCCTGGAACATTCCACACGTGGTGTGTGATATTTACAATAAATGCAGCCGAGCAAAGGTATGCGTGTGAGTGAGGAAGACATGTGGTGATGTTCATGTGTGGCCATGTGTACGATGTGGCTCTTTGCGGTAACACAGTAAGGAATGTGGCTTTTGGTCTCTGCCTGGTTGGCCACCCCTAGTCGGTGCTGGTTCACTTCTTAGAATAAAATGTTCAGGGCAACAATAAAAGAGGATCCGCTGTTGGATGTTTGAGCGCATCTGCTTGGGCAGGAGAAAATACCACAAAATGATCTATGAATATTCTGGCAAAAGCTCACCTCCGTTTCTATACCAGTTGACATCCGACGGGTCTGACCCTTCAACAATGCACCGGACGCTGCCCCTGGTCAGGAATCGAACCGTTCTCGATGTCTCTCTGTTCGTTATCCGAGGAGGAGCTGCAAAGATGCCGGGTATTCATGGAAATGTTTTCACTGCGTTGGATGACAATAATCTAACGTGATGATGGGTGAGGAGAAAGCAAATTTTTCTAAGCAGAATTTTCGAATAAAGCAAAATTTTCTTCCAAAATAAAGGTATATTTTCGCTGAAACAAACAAACCACGTTCCAGGACTAACCATTGCATTTTCAACAACTTCAGAAAAAAAAGGTTCTCCAACTTGCACCACGTTCCAGGAGCTGTCGGTGACGTTGGGCGGTTGAACAACGATGGGAAAAGCGCTTGCTTCGCACGGCGGAGGTTTACACTTCAAGTTATATTTCATGCGACTTTTTAAAACATCTTAACGTCTTAATAATTCTCCTGCACCGCAGATCCGTTTGGTTTTGATTTGTTTGCCTTGCATTAGTGTTGCTTTATATCTGATTGAAAAGAACAATCCTTCGAAGTAAACTACGTATTGTTTTTTGACAGCTCTTTCAGTTTTCATGAAGTTGAGAAGTTACTTTCCGGTTTTATGATGAAAAATATGTCACATATCGCATACAACAGCCCTTCTCAACCGGTGGGCCGCGAAGCTCCTTCAGGTGAGCCGCGAAGTGTTCCGAGATAACGCAATAAGTATGCCTAGTCATGAGTTCTGAAACAATTTTTTCGTGAAGTGGGCCCAAAATCAGTCTCGGCGGAAAACGGGCCGCGACATCAAAAAGGTTGAGAAGCACTGGCATACAAGACAAGGTGAAACAGTAAACGGACAAAACCAGGTGCTACTTCACTACGATCACCTACTAAGTACAGCTGTTTCTAGGGCTGGGTTTATTTTTGCTGAGACATTTCGATCATTTGTCTCACAGCTGCATTAAAACTCGCCGTAACAGTGTTCATTAGTCTATATTTTCAGCAGGGATGTAGTGCTAACAACAAAGGTGTGGAAACGCACCCAAAAAATACCCATTTTAAAACAGTTTCCTACTCATTTCAAATGAAAACGCGAAAAAGGTGTGGGAACGCCGTTCCCAACCCACTACACCCCTGATTTTCAGACATTCTGACCGAAATGACTTAACTTTTTCGGTCATTTCAAAAACATTTCGGTCTGTGACCGAAAACAAACAGTTCTGGGGAGACGCGGGCGACAACCCCCCTTACCAATCGAATATAGAAACACCACGCCGTGTCAACTTTACAAACTCACAGATGACTTTCAGTTCGGCTGTGGCTTGCTCAGTCGATCTCCCGTCGCTAGCAGAGCACCTATACCGCCCTGCGTCGGCTTCACGCACGTCCATCAAGTGCAGGTTGCCGTTGTCGACGCGATGTCTCCGGTCATCGGGCACAGCAACCCACTTCAGACAGTTGCGGCAGTAACCGGAAACTGCGTAACAGAAAGCTAAACATGACGACGACTGCGTCATAACGGCGATTTCGCTGCATTCACTGACACGCACCGCAATTGGCGTAAAGCCCAATGGTACTGAACGATGCCAACTGCGTACGACCAATACGACTTATCTTTATATGATTAAGTCACTAGTTCAAATCAGGGAGAAGGACGCGCAGGAAAGTTGTTGGCCCCTTAGCAACATATCCAAGGCTTGTTTCTCTCAACACCACGTTATGATCATTTTTATGCTTTGTAAATTTAAAAGATTAAACTAAAGCCCGGTCACTTATACATTTGAAATAGTGTTGGTCAACGAATACCGAAGTTTGTCATCACTACGCAAATCTGGTATGATCTTGAGCAGTTACGATTCACTGTATATAACCTCTACAATGGCGATTCCACGCTGAATGCTGCAGAGGCGTCATTAAAAAAATCTTCAGCATCAACAAGAAAAGAAACCGTAACTCCACTGCGAACGCAACCGTTTCAAACCACGAAGAAAAGGGAAGTAACCGTTTGAAAAACAGAGCCATCCGTTTTAACATACTGCATGTTAGCCGTCCAGTAATACTACAGCCGCTGTGACGTTGCTTATGGCATCAGCGACTGATCAGGTTTGTTTTTTTTAAACGCTGATTAAAAATGCAGCAAACAACCCGCAACCAGGTATTGACCGCATTGATTAGATCTTTGGCCGCCCTTGAATATTACTAAGCATTTTCCAAACTTAAGTCCAACTGGTGTAACTCTTCCACACATTAGGAGCAGTAGACCTACAGGTAAAGTAACAGTGCACACCTTTACTGTACCAACAACTGTCTTACAACCTCTGGCAAGCTCTCGAAGTAAGAAACACAGGTCACTGCACAATCCTGCAGTAATAAACGCACTAGGTATGGCAACTGTAACTCGCCCTGATTATAAGCCGTCCTTTTGGATGAGCCGCGCAAATGATGATAAAAAATTATTGCAAGTGCATATTATGACCGAATAAATACAGCAGCTATAAAACGGCTGGTGCTTTCCGCACACGTCTTTGTTTTTCAGCGTTGTTGCGCTCCTGTATGCTGCTCAGTGGTTGCCGTAAATACTGGTGCGTTGTTTCAGTGCTTGTTCCTATTGCCGGTGCGTACAACCACCCTGTTATCTGTTATGATTGAGCATTTTCGTGTTTTTAACTCACCTCTGACGTATGGACCGTGAGTTCGAGCCAAACACGCAAATAAATATATGCACAAAAAAACAGCACAAACACTGGCAGCTAAACTGCTGTTATGTGATAAGGCTTGTTAATACACGGAATGGTCACGGTCGACTAGACGAAAGCTGAGCAGCTTAACTTCGTTTAAAGGATTCCACTAACCTTGTTTTTCCCACGAATAAGACAAGGCATTTTTCGCTTCTGCCAGGCATTCCAGAACACTCTTTGCACCACGTAAAACAGCAGCGTCGCGCGGTTTGGCGATCCATGTGATTCCAGGGCTCGACGTTGAATTTCGATCTAAAATCAGAAGAGTGGCAAAGGGGGTGGTTCATGACACCTTTTCGTTTCTCCAGTCCAGATCAGCATAAGCTTTCCGTACCGTACCGCAGCCAATTGCTGCTGCAGCAGAGAATCACTCTTGCGCGCCTCGGGTTAACTCCACTTTCGCGAGTGGGGCGCTTCACTCTTATCGTAAACAAGCCCAGCAGTTTATGACCCGAAGTGACGCGCGCCTCTGCAACTCACTTTGACCAAAATAAATTGTGTTGCATAAATCCTTTCGAATTTCGACGCAGAGTAACGAGTTTCATTCAAAATTGTGCAAATGTCGATTGCTAGTAGGGCTTCACTGTAATCACACGCAACAACCGGGTTTGCCAGGTTGGCCTTTTTAGACCAAATTTCAGAAATCTGGCCTTGTCTCAAGTTGTTGGCCCTGAAAAAATCATTGGGCCATTTGGCTTTACAACGTTGAAAAAGGTTCCTCTGTACAAAAATTATTACTATTCCATTTTTTTCGGCCACACTTTTCCAAAACTTTTTTTTGATAAATGCTATATCAGACCAACGTCCGCGTTCTGATGTTAGAAAGATTTGAGGGATGCGAGACTCGAAATAATGCCGAGAGTCCTTGCTCCGAGTGCTACTGGCAACTTTGCAAGAAACTTTAGAGCTTTTACTACTAAATCGTTCGCCTGTCAACTTTTCAAAACAAACTGTCAATTTTACAAAACAAACAATCCAATCACAAACGTGGGCGTTGAACTCTTAGACAAACTGCCACCAACACAGCCCTTCATGCCGGCGTTTACGAAGGTTTGTTCGGAAAAGGATCCGCCAGTACGCCCTGCGGCGGGTGTCGCGTGTAAAAGCGGACTTACCAATTTTGACCAAGACGAATGTTTCGTTGCTACAAAGCGAAGCTGAGCCAGAAACGCAGCACTGATAACGGCCAGAGTCTGAGAGTGAGGCGTTGGTGAGTTGCATTGCATCGGGTGAGTAAAACAACCTGCAAGAACTACACCTTCAACCTTCAACGCGCATTACTTTCTTACGTGCGAAGCACATTGCATGTGTGACATAAGCACAATACACGTGTGACAAAGACGCATTAAATGTGTGACAGAAACACAATACACGTGTGACAAAAGCACATTAAATGTGTAACACAGTGGTTCTCAAACTTTTCTGCACGGTGACCCCCAATTGAAGTACTTAATTTTCTGTAGACCCCGTGTCCTAACCCAACAGTTACTAATACAAGGAAAGTATGTGTCAGAATGAATTTGAGTACTTTTTACTTGAAATGTATGATAAAATAATACACAATCCGAAAATATGGTTAGAATTTAGAGGCCAATCAATGACCCCCATTTGACCCCGTGACTATTTATCGACCCCTTGGATGGTCCAATTGACCCCTGGGGGTCGATATCGACCACTTTGAGAACCACTGGAGAACCACTGGTGTAACAGAAGCACATTACATGAGTGTTGGAACTAAGACTTGAAAAAAGCGTATGAAGGATTAGGGACATGAACTTGTCAGACCTGAGACGAATGCATAAATGTTAAATCGTATTTAAGTTTAGCTGCCAGTCGAAATATTGCAAATGCACAAGAACATCATCAGAAACGAAATGTGGGGCTGGGACATCGAAAAACCCGATGAGTAACTTGCCAAGGTGTCCCTAACGTTGCGAGAAGTGCCTTGATGGCTCTTATGACTAAATATTCAAGACAACAAAAAGAAAAACCAATTGATGTACCACACAGCAACAAACAGCAACACCAAATTCAATCTTCAACATACAGAATCCACAGGATGATATGATACAGACCTGAGAAAATGTAGCGAAGTCAGTATTTGGGCACCAACAGTGAGAAGAACGAATATCACCGAGAAAGCATCAAAACAAAAAATTATGAAAGAGTACTTCAAACGAAGAAACAAGCACTGTACCATGCAACAGATAAGATGAAATCGCCAGAGGGAATTTCGAAATACGATCTAATACGAAAAGTGAACCTTGTTACGTACTGCAGAGCGCGATGTTACAAACATAGTTTGCTTATAACCGAAACACTTCGGTTGCTAAAACAATTTAGATTGCAGGCAATAATATCATAATCTGACACTTCGCTTTTTCAAAGATCGGCCCCCCCATTATTGAAATGAGATGAAATTTGCTTACGTACCAAATATGTTCAACTGTCTGCTATACCTTCGCCTACACACTATCCGTTTTTCATTCCGACAGATTTCATATCATGAATAATTGGAGACGTATATTAGATGACGTAATCTTTTTTAATGTTTCACGTGCAGTCTGAATGAGTTGCAAAAGAAAATTCATTAGTTCAGAAAATTGTAACTTCGCTGAGCAGTACGCACGGATAGTTTGTCTGTATTGCTTGTTATGAAATGAAGGGCCTTTCACAGACCAGCGGCCCAAATGACCTAGAGGTCGACGGAGGGCCAGGTGGTTTGGTTTCATCTCTAACCAAGCTTGGTCGCCCCTTTGTATGGAGGTTGCTGAAAAGCTTGGCGTGTATCGATACCTAATGATCTGCTGACCCCGAAGGTCACGTGAGTGGGTGGGGGTTGACAACGCAAGAATGACACCGTGATTGTCAAAGGATTATTTCTCTGGAAACAGGTTGTTCTGTCATAGTGATTTAACGTATATTTTTGAAAATAAAGAGCTTCAGGGACGCATGATACATAGCGACAAAAAGAAAATGCAGCAGAAATTGTGAAAGAACAAGACTTAAACTCTAAAAATGCGCACGTATGCGAACTAGAAAAATTACAAACCTATTGTTTTGAGGTAATGGACGTCCATTAAAGTTCCACGTGTACGATGATGGTGAATGACGAGAATGACATGATAAACGTACGGCTCCATTTTCATGGACGATTTGTGAGGTAGAAGATATGCTCAAAGGTGATGAACCTGGATCGGTCAAACAAAAATTTCTGTAAACATGCCATACGTGAATACGTGCGATTACTGGTATGTACAGAGTACAGTACAGGACGAACGTAGATTGCGCAACAAGACAGCACACAAACTATTTAGGCGTCATGCCCCCCCGCCCCCAAGTGCACGGCCGGAACCGCAGAACTGACCAACAGGCTGCTGCGTCCCGCAACACTGTCAGTGCGCATTGCTGAACAGTCGTTGGGCATGCTTGCGGTGAGAGCCTCATGCTAAGTGATATGGCAAGCGCGAAGAGATAACGCCAGAAAACAATGGCTGCCGCACTGTCGTGGCGCGATCGCGTCAGCGCCACGAGAACAAACCGCAGTGTCAGTGCGCGGAAATCTGTCGCAAAAATGACAAACGAGAATATTTTAATGCGGCTGATGATACTTACTCGCCAACGCATCTACACTTCGCGATAATAACCGCAGCAATCTCAACACTTTTCGCAAAAAATTGCAGCGCTGAAGGTCACAGCGTGGAAGATGATTTCGGCCGACTGAAGCAACTATATTTGTTTGCTTTCGCATACGTCAGCAGCGGTGATGCAAAACAACACTTGAGCGCTGACAACGATGGATCGCCAAACAGTCCGAGCTGCTTCAAGAAATGCTGCGAAGAGACGGCGTTGGCGTGCATCGCCGCTGGTATCATGGGTGGCGATAAAAACGCTCGGGCGCCACCGACTGCAACGCGATACGTCCGCTTTGCAAAGTAGATGCGAACCATCGTTGCTGAAGAGCACTCTTGAGGTCAGCGTTGTTTGAGATGTCACGCAGCAAATAGAGCGTGGCGACGCGTCGTTGCACACACGTGCATTTAGCGGAAAACATGCCAGCGACTTGGGGAGTGGGTGGACAATCACGAACAACGCAAGCACGCTTGACGGGTTAGCAGCAAAACGTTCACGCACGAAGCGCAAGCGATCCTATCTCCAGCGAAAGTTCACACACCGTTAAACCACGGCTAAACGGCCGGAGGCCGCAGTGATTGCAGCGCGCTGACTCTCGCGACCATAATCCAGCTGCGCGATCGAATAGCGGAAACTGACCTGTGGTCCGCATTTACAAGAACAGAACCGCGGACGCAAATACCAAGAAAAAGGGTGTTTTCAGGAGAGAGAGAGAGAGAGGCGCTGGTACACAGGTCAGAAAAAGTGTATGCGGATGCGCAACAGGGTACTTGAGCGCGGCTCCGCGCTGCGGTGCTCGGTCGAGTGGAACATCGCCCTCTGGTCATCGTCAACAGAGAAAAACAACGTGATCGCAAAGGGAGAAGCCCGCAGCGCGCTTTGGTAGTGACAAACAGCTTGGAGATTGCCGCGACAAAACACAAAACCTAACCGTCCAGTGCATTGGAAAAGATGCCGCGCCTTTTCCAATTTCCACCACGTGTCATCTTAGCGGCCACAACCTTCACACTAATAATATGGTAAAGAAACGAGCCAACAATTGCGTGCGAAAACAGCCCATGTGAGTGACTCACAAGCAGCATAAGAAGAATCAGGCTGACGAAACAGCAGTTTACTTATATGTATCCACGGTGTTTTTGAAGTTGGCAGTTGCAAGTGTGACAGCAACTGTGTGAGCTGTTTCGCAGTGTGTAATCTTATTGTGCTTGACATCAGCGAAGACACCAATCATTTCGAATCGATTTTATTTAATAACTACACGCCGTAACTATTCACTCGGAGTATGTAGTTTAAGGTAATGTTTTGTCTACCAAAAGTGCGTACTAATTATTATCACCGCGCTTGCGTGTGCACCAATTACATTAGAAATGTGCACCAATTACATTAGAAAAAATACCTCGTCTGAATACTACAAGTAAAACTGCACGTCCAAAAACACCCACAACAAAGCAGAAACCTATTGGACAGCTCTGAAAGTTACGAAATCTTTTAAGCCCGTACATAAACAAGGAAATAGGGAAGCAGACTTTTATGTCAAGTCAAGGGAGATTCAGGCAAACAGCTATAAAGGAATTAGAAAGTACTAGGTTGCAACTTTAACCAATCGTTAAAATCAGGTCCAAAACTTACTTCCACTCAGGTTTACTGTGTGTACAATACCGAAGTAGCATCAGTGTCCAGCAGGTCCAATCAAGAACATGAGTTTGTCAACACGAGCCTAAACAAATACATTTTGCGAATGCAAACCTACCTCCACGCCTGCAGTTTAGCAAGTTACCAAGGAGCTTACCAACCTTGTGCAAGCGTCACTGCTGTGTGAGACTTTAAATGCTGCGAAATTATGTTTTTTGTATAGGGGGTTTTGCATACTTTATCCAAAAGCTTTCACCTGCTCATCGTAGCTTTTTCGCGATGTGAGGATGTGACGTAAGTAGCTTGAGAAAAAGGCCATGCTAAATACTACAACTGGCAAGAACTCTGCGCAGTTACAGGCACACGCCTACTGTATTTGACTATGTTTGGTGGATTCTAAAATTAAAGCTTCTGACTGCCAATATTAAAAGAACATGATATAGCTTCTACTGGGTATCTGTATCTTTGCAAAAACGACAAGCATTTGGTAAAATGTTAACCTTTTAAACAGTTGAACCTGCTGGTCAAAACTTCAACTACACATTGCAAGATCCCTAATCAAGGTTTTTAAATGTTGGTACTGTCCGAAACGCGACATTAAAAGCCAAACCAGTAAACCTACAAAGAAAGCTAAAATCTGGGTCAGATAAAAATGCTACTTGGCTGAGGGGGAGAACCAAACCGGGCAGCAACCTCCGCTTAAAAATTATCGCAGACGTGGGACAATATTTCAAGAAAATAAACTACAACAAGTAATTTCACCAAAACGATTGCTTTCAAAACGCTGTATGGCATGACATCTCCCTGATCAGGCTTCGGAATTGTGTAAGTTCAAAGGCGTGTAGGCGCAGCACAGCGGCTCCTGGACCGGCCTGAAGCAAGTCTGGCAAGTTTAAGCGATGATTATGTCAACAATGATTGTTGTTTACATTGCAAACTTTAACGTATCTACATCACAGTGGTTTGGCATGACCAGGCCGCGGATATATTAGACATGTTAAACGTAAACGGCTAACGCAGTACTTTCAACGAAGATGTGTTCGCACGCACTACCGTTGAGCAGGTGGTGGCCATTCCACCGCGATGCAATTGTCAGCACAGGAGTTTCCGCTGAATTGTCGAACTGATTACAGAGCCAACTTTGTGTAGCAAGCAGCCTAGTCGGTGGAACTTTCGGCGAAGACGAACGATAGTGAACAAATTGCTAGCTTTGCGGTGGTTTTGCTGAACAGAGCGCCAAACGCAAAGTAAGATGCAATGCAGAAGCCGGTAGACCGATACAGCTCAGTTAAAAGTTGGTGCAACGCACTCGCCGAGAACTTTGCAAATGATAGCTGCCTGCAACTTAAGCATGACTGCAAGCAGCCGACCCTTTTCACAAACGCTTCTCCACTTAACTAAACAAACAAAATGATCAACAGTAAACAAACGCACCGCGTTAATGAATACAAAAATAACTCAAATGGCCTAACTTCAAGTTCAATGACTTCCACATCTTTCCGCTAAGCTCTCCACAAAAGAAGAAAAGCTGGAAGGCATCACAAACATATTACAAGTCGTAAGGACAACTAAAATCACTGACTATGCTCTGCTTTCATGTTTTGCGATTATTCAAACTTGCATATATCTGTTTTCAAGTAACGGAGATAAGCAAGGAATCTATCAGGAATTTTTTTCAGTAGGTAACAGTGAACGCAATTATTTGGGAGAGCGATTTTCCAGTTTGTAATTGCCGCAGCTTATGTTCCGATTTATTCATATCAGTCTTGTTTTGCTTTTCAAGCTCTTGTTTTAGCCTTTCAGTGCTTCACCCATAAGCTTTGCTTGCAGATTTTAGGACTGAGGATGCGTAGTTTTGCGTGAAATCGATTTCCTATCAAAAAACCTTTGCTGATTGATTCTTTGTTTATCTCCCTTCTGTAGAGTAGTTGCTTGATGTTGTAAGGAGATGCGTTTTGACTAATCGCGATTAAAAAGTTTACTTGCAAACCACATCCGCGTTTATCAAGCAAACGATAGTGGGCAAAACTTTAGTATGACTAATTTGCTTTATAACACTTATCAGCAATCGATAGGTTAGAACAACCATTAGACACAGCCAAAGCATACAGTAACCAGATAAAGGAAATGTGATCCAGCACAGTAAGAAGCCATGAGCGTGGTGACATTCGCTTGTGAAACCTGCTGCTGGGGTGTGAGTGCTTTTTTGCGCGTACAACTTGTTGTGAATTAGATTGTATAATTGCATCATTTAAATCACTGTCGATGCTCTGTCGCAGAAAAGAAAAATGCCGTTGCGCCATTTCAACGCCTAAGCCACGAGCATCAAAAAACAATGTATGAAGCGTAACATGAGTTCGAAACGATTCACTTCCCTAACCGCCGGGCACGCCAAAGTGTCTGGTACGATAGTATTAAAAGGAGTTTTCAACGTAACTTGTCCAGCTTACACTGTAGAAAATCAAGCCTCTGATGCAAATTTGTTTTTCACCTACGAAAAACTGAAAATCAAAGTGATTTGATATGATATGTTCATTACCTTAGATATGGTCATTATGTCTAGTTTTTGTCTCCACGAAAAATGAACAATGGCAAACAACAAGAATATTTCTGAAATGACGAGGCTTGTGTGTGAAAGCTTAAAACATACCAACGTTCCGCATGTCTCGCAGCATACCATTATAGTATGGTTGGCATTGGCAGGGTATGGTGTCGACACTGAAATAACGTTGCATAGCTTTTAATATTGACTTCGAGTTGGAAAAACTAATTTTTGTTTGACATTCAGCACAAAGTTACGGGTTTCAAACAAGCTTACGCTGCTTGCTTGATTAGATACATCAAAATTCAAAACAGTTCGGCGATGGCGTTAAGTCCGGAAACAACATGCTATTTTTCAAAACAAAACCACAAACAAAATTGACTTACACGAAATTACGTCATATGTTACGAAAATGACTTTTACATGATCAGCAAATTGGTTCACTAGTTAAAATCAGTACAAACTTATTAAAAAATTAAACAAACGGCAAGATCTGCCCAGACACCGAGGTACTCAAACACACCAAGCAGCATCCTGAACATATTGCGAAGTTTGATTAAGTGGAAGTTTTGGCTTCCGCTATTGACTGGAACAACACATCAGTATTTATAATCACTTCAATAATGTGCTGCAGTAGAACTTGTCTAATTCGTCATTGTTTAATTCGTCAATTCGCTTAATTCGTCACTTTTTCGTCGGTCCCGGCAGAATCCCTATCTTTTGTGTACATTTCTGTTCGTCTCATGCGCCATCGTCTAATTCGTAAATTCGCTCAATTCGTCACCTCTTTCTATCCTTGAGAAGCGTTTTGTTCAGCTAATCCGCCATTTGCAGTTTCGGTTGTGATGTTTCAGCAGCTAATACGCATGGGCATTCAAACAAATTAAGGATCTTTATATGAGAATTGTTGCACCTCGCAATTTGTTTATCGAATTTATACACGAGGTTCGAGGCGCGAACCGATCCCCATTGAAAGAACGCAGAAAGTCTTTAAAGTTTATTAAAGATTTCAAACGTGCTAGATTAAACGCAGGAGTCTAGATAGAGTAGAGCAATTAAAGAGCATAATATAGTAAACAACCATAACGTCATAAAGTTGTATTTTACTGCAAAAAAACACTATGTATACGAGTTAGTATGATAAATTATACGAGCTGGTTTTCATCTGTTTGCATAATTCGTCACTTTGCCTAATTCGTCACTTTTTTCTAATCCCGTTGTGACGAATTAGGCAAATTCTACTGTATGAAAATCGCTCGTGGTAAAACGTCGATACGTTGCCTAGTCCACTAGTTTCATCCAACGTTCGAGTCAGTCGCCCAAGATTTTTGGTGTTGTCGTTTGCCTTCCCCGATTATGATTAACATGAACCCTATTCACTGGATTGTACACCGCACGAAATGATGCTGAAAATTAATGTAAGTCGCCCTTGAACATAGGTTACCTGAGCATATGAGATCTAACACGTTTCGCATATATTCGTAACCACGGTAATGATGCTTAGACCACTACAATTGCCTTCTGTTTATCATAATCCCTCCTGTGACGGATGTACATGTGATGCTGAAGAAAAGCGAATGCGAAAAGAGAGTTTGTTCGACAAAACGTAGCCAAGGAAGGACTGGGCGTCATTTATGCCTTTCGATGAGGTAAAGAAATAAAACATAAAAACACTATAAGCCGCGGCCTACAATCGAATACCGAACCACAGCACCACCAGAGTGGTCGACGCTCAATCACCGAATCTTGATAACGATTAAAACAGTTGCCTTCAAAACGTGCAACATGCGATTTCATTCAAAAAATAAAACATTTCGCGCTTTTGTTTATAGTACCAATTAGCAAGACTTGCAAGTTTTGCCGTGTCTTTCTCATCAGATGAAATTGGCAACGCTACCACTTTGTCTTGGAACTCAACAACTAGTCCGATTCACACACCACGACTTGTCTCGCAAACCATGCTCACCTGCAACCGTCAACCGGCACGACTGGCTGATCAGCGTTTGCTGATGGTCGTCAGTCACATTGCAGTAATACTTTCCGTTCGCATCGACAGTTGCCTCTTTAATGACCAGCGACCCATTCGTTAACACAGACAGATTGCCACGCTTGTCGTTAATTGCCAGGCGCGCATCGGGACCTTCGCGATCGGAAACGGGTCTGAGTGCCAGGGGGGAAACATCATCATCCGTTAGAAACGAGGTTCCGGTTTGTGACGGGGGTGCGCTCTTCGCAACTGCGTCATGGTCCTGTTGCCGTTTTCCGGAC